>ERZ1046876.2-NODE-2-length-257253-cov-18.706728_pt1 | contig 257253 bp, 239 predicted proteins | sample MGYA00383094_ERZ1046876 | MGnify/ENA primary metagenome ERZ1046876 (study PRJEB29581, sample SAMEA5548364) | metagenome | biome: marine; feature: coastal; material: water | depth 50 m | study: Short-term variability in the microbial, nano- and picoplankton...
TCAGGTCGGGGGTTCGAGTCCTCCAGGGCTCGCCAAAATATTTTAGCCACGCATTGTCATGTGCCCATAAGAATGCAAATTTGGGACCATAACCTTGCAAATAGGTGTCGATACCTGCGTTTTTGCACGTACCGCTGGCCAATACCTAAACGACGGTTCACCGATGAGCATTGACTGTCATGATCTGCTGTGCTGGGATTGTTTAAGGACGATAGATTAAAGTTTTGTTTCGTACGGCCCATTGCTGCCGTTCGCCCACCCTCGGTAATGCCGCAGTGCGGCCCGTCAGACCGGACTTTCGCCGCAACTGCAAGATCCGACGATGAGCGAATTCACATTGTGCGGACTTTGCGGTCATTGAACCAAGCCCGCTCAATGGCTGGTTACTGCGCTTCGCGACATGACTGTCCGGCCAATCCGTCTGCGCACTGACTGTGTTGGTGCCAAGTTTTCGGTCAAACCTCATGCCCGAGCGTGGCGCCAAAGGCGATGATAGGCTCGACAGCCTTAAGAAACTCCGGAGTACCGCAAGCAAAGCGCAGTTTCGACGACAGATCGGTGGTCTTCCAGTCTACGGTGCTGCGAATACCGATTTGGTCCAATATGGGCAGTGCGGCCATGAGATCCCACGACGATTCACCGATACCAAGATACCCATCGACCTGGCCAAGCGCCACTTCGATAAGCGACAGCGTCGCCGAACCACAGCAGCGAAACGACATGCCGACATCTTCCAAGACGAAACGCAAAGTCTCAAGTCGCAGATCAACCGGGATGACCGGGTGAAACCCGACGCCACAAGAGGCGCGAGAGCTATCAAGGCCGCTTCGGTGCGCTAGCCGTTCTCCATTCATGGTGCTCGCCAGTCCTATGCCACCCACAAGCATCTGCGATCTCAGGGGCGCGAAGATGACGCCGAAGGTTGGTTGCTCGGCTTCGTAGAGTCCAATTGATATCGCCCATTGATCGCCACCGCGGACAAAATTGAACGTGCCGTCAATCGGATCAACCACCCACGTGCGGCCGCTTGTGCCTTGGTACGCGGCCCCTTCTTCGCCGAAGATGCCATCTTCTGGAAAAGCCTTGGCAAGCCCTTCGGTCAAATAGCGTTCGACGTCTTGATCGGCCGCGGTCACCAGATCAAGATGCCCTTTTGACTCAACCGGGACAGTGCTTAGTGTCTCGAAGTGGCGCAGGGCAACGGCCCCGGCATCGCGCGCAAGTCTTTCAACGGCCTCGACGCTGGCTTTTTCCAGTGGCAGGGTCAAAGTGCGACATACCGGGTATGAACGGTCATGGCAGCGGCCTCCTCTATCCGATGAATGAAATATGCAAAGGGCTCGTCCACATTTGACGGCTCCGGTGCGTTATGGGTCATTTTCAAGGCGTGTTGGAACGAAGGCCCGCCGCTGACCGCACACCAGACGCCGTTCCAGAGTGTCTGGTACGGGCGGTGAATATGCCCTGAGAGAATTCTGAGCGGCCCCGCGTATTGAGCAATAAGCTTCTCAAATTTAGAATGCCCGTCTTTCAACGCCATTTGATCAAGCGTTGTGATCGTTGACGGAAACGCTGGGTGGTGCATCAACACAAGTGTCAGTCGATCTGTCAGTTCAGCCAGCCGTTCGGCAAGCCAATCGATTTGGCTGTCATCAAGGCCGCCAGTGACCTGATCTTCGATCAGTGTATCAAGCGCGATGATCCGCAGATCACCGCAGAACGCTTCGTAATCCAGTTTTGGCCCTGGCCCGAAAGGAAGTGTATCTTCAAAGGCAACTCTGAAGCCCTCACGCGCATCGTGATTACCTGGGACCGCAAAAACCGGAACATCGATTGGCGACAGAATGTCTTTCACAAGGGCATAGTCTTTCGCCGTACCACCATCCGCCAGATCGCCGGTGATCATCACCGCATCAATGCGGGGTGAAAAATTGGCAATATCGGCGATAACCTTGCGTGTGGCCTGGACAATATCGGGCCGCACCAGCGAAGTCTCCGGCGCGTCCGCGAAGATATGAAAATCGGATGTATGCGCGATTAGCAATTTAGGGGTTCCACTGTGTGTTCTGGCATTGGTCGCATCGTTATTTGATGCCAGCGCGCATGAAGTTGGCGACGAACTGGCGTTGGAAAATGATAAAGGCAATGATGAGTGGCGCGGTGGTCATCAGCGTTGCTGCATTCACCAGCGACCATTCCACGCCGCTGTCCACAGTGGCAAAGACGCTTAGGCCGACGGTCAAGGGGCGCACCTCTGGCGAATTTGTAACGATCAAAGGCCACAGGAAATTGTTCCAATGGAAGCTGATCGAAACCAGCGAATAGGCCAGATAAACCGGCCACGCCAACGGCACATAGACATTCCACAAAACGCGCCAAGCACCCGCTCCCTCGATTTGGGCCGCTTCATCCAGCGACTTCGGCACGGTCAGGAAGGTCTGGCGCAGCAGGAATATGCCGAACGCCGAAGTTAGGTATGGCAGGGCGATCCCGATTATCGTGTCCGTCAACCCAACGCGTGACAGGGTCAGATAGTTCTCGACAATCAAAATTTCGGGCGAGATCAATAGTTGCACCATGATAAGCGCAAACAAAAAGCCCGCCCAGCGGAATTTGTAACGCACAAAGGCATAGGCAACCAGCGTGCACAATATCAGGTTCGCGACCAGAACAATGGTGATCAGGATCATCGTATTTGCAAAGTAGAGCGAAAACGGTGCGGCCTGCCAAGCCTTGATGAAGTTTTCAAATGTCCATGGCGCACCTAATTGGAAGTTGGCTGAATATTTTTCGTCGTGAAAGGCAGTCCAGACTGAATATATGAACGGTAGCGCCCAAAATGCAGCGAACGCGACACCCATTGTCGATAACAGAATTCTGTTCAGTCCGCCGTTCATTGGTAGTGCGCCTTTCTGTTCAAAACCCAGTATTGCACGATGGCCAACAGTCCTAGCAGGCAGACCATCAAGACGGTCAGGGTCGCACCATAGGCAAAGTCTCTCTGGCGGAACGTCACTTCGTAAATGTAGTAAAGCAAAAGCGCGCTGGAATTGTTTGGGCCGCCTTTGGTCATAACGATAACGTGGTCCACAAGCCGGAACGCATTGATCAACGCATTGACCGCCACAAAGATCGTTGTGGGCCGCAATAGCGGCATGACGACATCCCAGAAGACCCTGACTGCGCTTGCGCCTTCAAGTTTGGCTGCGTCCTTCAGATTTGTTGGCACAGACTGCAAAGCGGCCAGGTAGAAAATCATGAAAAGCCCGGCTTCTTTCCACACGGCGACAAACATCATCGACGCCAGCGCTGTGTCTGTGCGACCAAGGAAGTTGATCGATGGCAGTCCAAACGCTTCCAGGATCTGAGAGGCAAGGCCGATACCGGGTGCGTAGAAAAACAACCAGATATTGGCGACCGCAATCATTGGCAGCATCGTCGGCAAAAAGAAGGACAACCGCATAAGGGTTGTTCCCGGAAACCTTGAATTCACCAAAAGCGCCATGCCGATCGAAAGACCGATTGCCAACGGGATGGTACCAAGTGCGTAGATCGTGCTGTTTATCATGATTTGTGCCAGGCGGTCATCTTCCATTAGCGCCTGATAGTTTTCGACCCCCGAAAAACGCGAAGGGCGACGCGAACTGCCATTGTTCCAAAATGAATTTATCAGTGCCTGAATGGCTGGGTAATGCGTGAACGCGACCAGCAGTGAACATGGAATGCCCAACATGATAAATGCCATCCGAAATGACAGTCGATTATTCATTGCGTGTCACCTTGTTGCCGGCGTGCCGGTTAGGGCCGGTGTGCTCTGCGCAAACACAGGGACTGCGCAGAGCGAATTTTTGAGACTGACTTACTGGTAGTCGCCAAGAACCTTGTCAGCGCCCTCTTGGGCTTTCGCCAGCGCCTCTGCTGGCTCGGCGTTTCCGGTCACGACGCTTTCGATCGCATCAACTAGATACTGCGTGACCTTGGCTCGCTGGAACGTTGCAAATTCACGTTCAGCATAGGCAAGCTGATCCAATGCGACCAAAGCCTGTGGCAGGCGTTCAGCATAGGCCTTCATCTCTGGTGTTTCCCAGGTATCAGGACGCGGAGCGACATAGCCGGTCGCAATGCTCCACTTAGCCGCACTTGCCGGAGAGGTCATGAACTTGATAAAGTCCAGCGCGGCTTCACGCTCTTCTTCAGTTGTATCCTGGAACACATAGAAGTTGCCGCCACCGATAGGTGCGCCTGGCCCGTCGCCACCCGGAAGGAAGCCAACGCCCCAGTCGAATTCCGCGTTTTCCTCGACGAAGGCAAGGTTGCCGGTCGATGTCCACATCGACGCAGTTTGACCTTCAAGAAATGCCTTTGGTGTGTCGCCCCAGGTGATCCCACCTGGCGCCATGACTTCTTCTTCAGCCAGTCTAAGAAGGAATTCCAGCGATGCCAAAGTTGCAGGCGTGTCCATCCGCGCCTCTATGCCGGTTTCCGTGGTCAACACATCGCCTTTTGAGACGACCAAACCGCCGAACAACCACGCGCCCCCAAGACCAAGTGTCGGTATACGTGTGCCCCAGCGGGTCACATTACCATTGTCGTCTTTCACGGTCAGCGCTTTGCCAACCTCGATCATCTCGTCCCAGGTTTTTGGCGGTGCTTCCGGATCAAGCCCAGCTTCGCGGAAGGCGTCTTTGTTATAGTAGTAAACCGGTGTCGAGCGCTGAAACGGAATGGCGTAGGTTTTGCCTTCAAACTGAGCGTCCGACATGAAAGCGGGGTAGAAACCAGCCATCCATTCCTTGTCCTCTTGCGAATTCGCGATGTCCGAAATTGGTAGGACAACGTCTTCTTCAATCAACGTGAAAAGGTCGATTGACAGAAGAACGGCCACCTGTGGCGGTTGACCTGCGTTGGCTGCAGTCAGCGCCTTGGTTGTCGTTTCTTCGTAGTTGCCCGCATAGACAGCTTTCACAGTGTGCTGTGGATTGGCGGCAGCCCATTCGTCTGTCAGGGCTTGGATCGTCTCTACAGCCGGCGCGTTCACGCCCACCGGAAAGTAGAATTCCAGATCGGCAGCAAACACCGAAGCCGCACTGGCCAGGGTCAACGCAGTTGCGCCCAACAATGTCGCGTAGGATTTCGTTCTAGTCATGTCTTCTCCTCCATTTTTTCGTGAAACGCCGGCGGTTGAATCCCCAGTCGATTATGATGATGTTGAAATTCGTTCGCCTGTACGTGTCGAAAACTGATGCGTCGCACTTTGCGCCCATCCGACAGTAATTTCTTCTTCCACAGATGGCAGGGCATCGCCGGAATGAGACAGGATAAACTTGGCCCCTGACACTGACGTCAGATGCACCAACGAGACACTGCCCTCATATTCTATGCTGGTGATCCGGCACGAGGCGGAATAGTCCGCGCCCCCAGCTGGGAACTGCATACTTTCCGGACGTACACCTATCAAAAGATCGGCTGGGTCATTGCCGAATGACGCGGTCGTTCCTTCTGAACGGCTGACATCAGCGGCTGGCAACAAATTCATCGGCGGTGTGCCGATGAAACGTGCGGAAAACACTGTGGCGGGCACATCATAAAGCTCTTTCGGGGTACCCACTTGTTCGACCTGGCCTGCATTCATCAACACGACAGTGTCGGACATCGACAGGGCTTCACTTTGGTCGTGGGTTACATAAACGACTGTAATACCAAGAGATTTGTTCAGGGCTTTGATTTCGCTGCGAATTTCAGTGCGCAACTTTGCATCAAGATTGGACAGGGGTTCGTCCATCAAAACTAAAGGACGCTCTGACACCAGAACGCGCGCAAGCGCGACCCGCTGTTGTTGCCCGCCAGATAGCTGCGCGGGCTTTCGATCCAACAGAGGGTCAAGTGACATCAACTCTGCCACGCGTTTGATCGAGGCTTCTCGTACCGGCTTCGCAACCTTTCGAACCTTCAGGCCGTAGGCGATATTCTCAGCGACCGTCATGTGCGGGAAAAGGGCATAGTTCTGAAAGACCATGCCTATATTGCGCTGGTCGGCAGGCACCTTAGTGACGTCCTTGCCATCGATCAGGATGCTTCCACCGCTGACTTCGTCCAAGCCTGACACCAGCCGAAGAGCTGTACTTTTTCCGCATCCTGAAGGCCCCAGAAGTGTCAGGAAACCACCGGGCTCAATCTCAAAATCAATACCAGTCAGAACCTCTGTCTGCCCCCAGCTTTTCTTTAGCCCCTTAACACCCAGGGATGCGCCAGTGCTTTTCATACCAGCACCAGTTCTAGATTGGCATCTTCAAGTTGTGCGAGGATGTCATTGTCGACCTCCCGGTTCGTGACGATGCCAGAAATCTGGTCGAACCGAGCAGTTTGCATAAAGGCGTTTGGCTTAAACTTGCTTGTGTCAGCCACCACATACCGGCGGTGCGTGTTGCATATGACTTCTTTTTGCATCTGCGAATAGGCTTCGCTGGCGACACTGATCGAGCGCCTGTCGATATCAATTGCCGAACAACACAAAAAGGCGATGTCGAACGAGAGCGACCGCAGCGCTGAAATCGCCAAAGTGCCGGTAAATGAATCATTCACTGGCTGGTAGGAGCCGCCAATCATATAGAATTGCGCAATTCTTTGGGCTTGCAACACGTTCGCGACCCCGAGCGACGTCGTGACATATGTGCAAGTTGGTTTTTTGTGGGCCACAGCCGCAATGGCGTGCGCGGTCGTTCCTGCGTCAAGAAAAACAACTTCGTCGTCCGCCAGCAACTCAATACAGGCCTGTCCAATACGTCGCTTTTCCTCGGCACCAACCGACTTTCGCTCTTCGTTTGGAAGGTCGACCATAACTCTGGAGTTTGTCAGCACACCCCCATGGGTGCGCACTACAGAGCCCTCTTCATCAAGTGCGTTTAAGTCGCGCCGAATAGTCGCCTCAGACACGTTGAAGCGATCGCCAAGATCTCTACTTCCCATCGAGCCGTGAACGCGAACAAGTTCCGCGATTTTCCGGCGCCGCACCGCGGCAAGGTCAAGTTGTTCCGACATTTTCACCCGTCCTGTGAAGTCACTGCAAAAGCTCTATAACGCCATTTTTCTTCATGATCAGTCACGATCGTGCATAAATCATCATAAACGATCATGCAAGCACATTGATACGCCTGCCTTCAGGCGACCTTTGAAGATCTGCGTCAATCTACGTTGCCGTGATCATCGGAAGCTAAGCCAAGCCGACCAGCATTTAGTACTAGATATCTTGATCGAAACTGTGAATGACGACTTCTGGGGGCTGGACCATACTTCCTTCGGAACTGCCGAAAAATTGAATTGGCCACGTGCCAACACCGTCAAAGGCAGCTTTACACAACTCGCGGTCATCTGTGCGTCGCGCAGCATATATCACAGTGGGCTCGTTGCGGCCGTTAGATCCGTCGCAGTATCGTGCCAGTCCGATGGCACCACCGCCAGTAAAGACGGCCCTGAGCCGACATTCGAGGCTTCGAAGTTTCGACTGATCGATTTCCCCGAACCGGACATTCATGCAGAGCGCAGCATTTTGATCTGTCAGACGGCTGCAACGCGGGACTCAGCAGACTTGTGCATGTGCAGTTTTAGCTCACGCAGAATCCGTTCCCGCCCGCCGCACCGACCATTCGGCAGTGCAGCGGATATCACCAGACCCGCCATTCAGCTGGTTGGAAAATCGAGAAGTGTCAAAAACAGACCTTTGCTGCGCGTCGCTTCTGAAAGAACCGTGCCACGGACAAAGCTGGCCTCCAGCGTGATTTCAACAAGACCATGACAAACCTATTCCTTAAGATGTGATCACGCATACCGTCTGGTCGTTAGTTCTTGGCCAAAGTGCTCAAGCCAAGGTCATCGAGGATCGCATAGACCGCAGGCAGCACAAACAGCACCACCAAACTTGCGTTCAGAATACCGAACACAAGGCTAGCCACCAGCGGGATCAGAATCTGCGCTTGCAGGCTGGTTTCGGTCAGGATCGGCAAAAGACCCGCCGTAGTTGTCGTCGTTGTCAAAAAGATTGCTCTGAAACGTGCCCGCGAAGCCCGTGCTGCGGCTTGCGACACGTTTGCTGCGCCGACATGTTCATGCTTGATGAAATCGACCAAAAGGATCGAGTTGTTAACGACCACCCCTGCGAGCGCGACGAAACCCAACATGCTGGGCATCGAGAAATCCAGACCCATCGCCATATGCCCAAACAGCGCCCCGGGCAAGGACAGCGGGATCACCAGCATCACCACGATGGGCTCAATATAAGACCGGAACAGGAAGCTGAGCAGAAGAAACACGCCCAATAACCCAATCACGAAGCCCTTGAGCATGGATTGTTGGGTTTTGCCGACCTCGGCGTTCTGGCCTTCAACATCAAGTTCCACAGTCGGGTGACGCTCCAGAAGGTCCGGCACAAATCGTGCCATCGTGTCGCCGACAATCGCGTTGGCATTGGCGGTGCGGGTGTCGATTGCGCCCTGAACCGTCACGGTGCGGACGCCGTTTTCATGATTGATCCGGCTATATCCTTGTCCGGACTCGATATCCGCCACGACGTTTAGGGGTACATAGCTGCCATCAGTCCGCGTGATGATGAAATCGTTGAACACATCGCGACTGCTACGGTCCGCAAGGCCAAACTGCGCCGTGAGTTCGACAAGGTTGCCGTTGATCTGCATTTCACTGATCGTGGTCCCGATATATGCCGAGCGCAACTGGTCGGCGACCATCGCCGCACTGATCCCCATTGGCCCGGCAGCATCAGTCAACGTCACGCGTAACTCGCGTTTGCCCGGACGCAGGTCATCAAGGATCGACGTCACGCCTTGATACTGCCAAAGCCAGTCCTGCAATTCGATCGATGCTGCCTTGAGTGCGACAAGGTCATCGCCTTTTAGACGCAGATCAATCGCGATTCCGGCGGGGCCGATTGTGCTTTCGGCGAATTTCAGGCTGATGACGTCGGGCACCGGGCCAACGGTGTCGCGCCACAGTTCCATGATTTCATCGGGAGTGCTGACCCGTTCGGCCGAGGGCAGAAGGTCCACGCTTATGGTGGCCACATGCGCACCGGTCTCGAACGCATCCCTGTTAATTCCATGGAACACTGTAACGTGGCGGATCAGCGCGGCACCTTCCGGTTGAATCGGGGAGAGGGTCGCGTTGACCTCATCTAACCCCGCTTCGAGGTCATCAATAATCTGGTCTGTGCGCGCAAGCGGCGTGCCCTGAGGCAACAAGACCCGCGCGACAATGGTATCGCCATCCAGTTCGGGGAAGGCCGTGAATTTGAGATACCCACCCGCCAACATACCGGCCGAAATCAGCAGCACTGCAATGTTGAGCCCCGCCACGCCATAGCGCCAGCGGATCGACAGATCAGCAAGCGGCCCGACAAGGCGTTCGCGGGCCCAGTTCACCGCGCTTTCCATACGCGCGCGCACGCCGGTCTCATGATTTGCCACCTCAAGACTGTGGATCAGGTGGTGTGGCAGGATCAGGAAGGCTTCGACCAGTGACACCATCAGAACGAACAGCATCACAACAGGCACAACCCGCAATACAGCGCCCAGATCGCCGGACAGAAATGCCAGCGAACCAAAGATCATCGCCGTGGTTCCAAATGACGCAAGCACGTTTGGGAACACTTGTGCGGCACCTTCAACGGCAGCGTCCAGCGCGCTGCGTCCCTGTTGACGCAGACGGGCGATATTCTCGGCGATCACGATGGCATCGTCCATCAGAAGGCCGATCACAATCAGCAGGCCCAGTGTCGTCATCAGGTTCAGCGAGTAACCGATCAGCCCCATCAAGGCGACGCCGCCCATGAACGACACGGGCAATCCCATCGCCACCCAGAACGAGAACCTGAACCCGAAGAACAGCCACAGCACGGCGAACACCAACGCCAAGCCCTGCAGTCCATTTACCACCACTAGCGTCAGCCGGTCGCGCACGACCGACACGCCGTCAGCGGTAATTTCCAGCGTCACACTGGGCGGGGCCTGCGCGCGTTCGGCGTCAAGAAACGCCTGTAGCGCGTCCAAAGTGCGCAAGCTGTCTTCGGCGCGGGTCTTTGTGATGTCGAGGATCGCAGCGGGCTGTCCATCGAACAGGATCACGTCGTCTTCCAGGGCAAAGCCCTCAGAAATGTTGGCGAGATCGCCCAGTCGCACTTGCCCACCCAATTCAGATGACCGTACGACCAGTGCTGCAAGGCTCGCTGTATCGTGGCGTTCCTCGGCCACGCGCACCAGTAGGGTTTCAGTGGTCGCCTCGATGTTGCCTGCAGGCAGATCAAGGCTGGCGGCCTGAATGACGCGTGCAATATCGGCAACCGAGACGCCAAACTGCTGCAGAGCACCGGGGCGCAAATCAATTTGGAATTCACGGGTGGAAAACCCGCGGATATCGACCTTGGGAATGCCGCCCCAGCGTAGCATCCGTGTGCGGATCTGTTCGGCGTAGTCATTCAGGTCAGTTCGGCTTTGCGGGCCGGTGACCGCGACCGAAGCCACAAAATCTGTGCGCCCCAATGGCCTGACCGTGGCCGACTCCGCACGGTCGGGAAAATCGGAAATCGCGTCAATTTCTGTTTTCACGTCAGCGACGAAAGTTTGAAAATCGTCCCCTTCGCGCATTTTCACTGTGGCAAGCCCGATGTTTTCGCGCGCTTCGCAGGCGTGGCGGTCGATGCTTGTCACAGCCGCAAGCGCATTTTCGATCCGCTCGCAAATCGCGGTTTCAACCTCTTCAGGGCGGGCGCCTGGATAGGGCACGCTGATTTCGACCTCGCTGAGTTCTGCGCGTGGAAAGGTTTCACGCAGCAGCGTCGGGCTGACGAACAGGCCCGCCGCAAGGAACAAGATCATCAAGAGATTGGCGATGGTCTGATGCGCCGCAAAGAAACGGATCATTGCGCATCGTCCTCGGACAGAAGCCGTGCCATCAGGCCATCATCAGGGTGCATATCCAAAAGCTGACCTTCGATGACGGGACTTGGCGGTGCGAGAACAATACGGGTTCCTTCAGCAATCCCCTCGTTGAAGAGCGCAATTTCGCCCTGCGTCAGTTGGGGACTTGCAGCAACACTTCGCAGTCGGTTGTCAGTATCGGCGGTGAATACCTGCCCATCGCGCAGGGCACTGCGTGGCAACACGATGCCCTCGATTGGGGCCGCACTTAACCTGACTTCGACGAACATTCCCTTGGTCAGGGGTGGACGGTTCCCACCACCCACCTGATCATAGGCTCCTTCAATGACCGCGACGACGCCGACTGTCCCGGTCCGCTGGTCAATCTCGTCACTCAGCCGATCAACTGTGGCGGGCCATGTCACGAACTCATCGCTCAGACGCAACCGCACCTGCGCTGTCAGACCCAGACTTCGCAAGATTGTGCTGAGTTCGGCTGGATCGGTTGAGAGGGCCGGTATATGGCTTTCATCAGACCGGATCAGCCCGTTGAAGCTGTCCAACGAAACCTGCACCTCCACCTCGGCCCGATTCACCCCGTCGAGCGTTGCACCCACTTGCCCCGCGCGCAGATACTGACCGACTTCGACAGAATGGGTCGCGACGCGGGCGGCAAACGGCAAGGTCAGTTCACTGCGCTCAAGGTTCAGGCGCGCCGTGGAAAGGCTGGTTTCATAGACAGCGATCTGTTCGGCTTGTGCGGCTCGTTGAGTCGGCAGCAGGGCAAGCGTGCTTTGGATGCCTTGCACTTTTTGACGCTGCGCGAGGTGGGCGGCACGTGCAGCATCGCGGGCACCCCGCGCCATGGTTCCGGCGGTGAAAAGCGCCTCGGCACGCTCAAGGTCTGTTGCTTTCACCGCCAGAACGTCCTGTTCAATCACTAGCGCAAGGCGCTGGTTCTGCTCGGACACGTCAAGTTCAGCAAGGCGTGCCTGCGCTGCGCGAATGTTGGCTTGCGCCTGCGCAATGGCAAGGTTGAAATCAGTGGGTGACAGACGCAGCAACACAGAGCCGGTTGGCAAGATTTGACCGTCACGCAGAGCTGGATTGACATACTGAATGCGCCCGCCAACTTCTGCGACCGCTTCGAATGTGCGTTCGGGCGCGACAATGCCAAAGCCCGTGATCGAGGGAGTAACCGACAGGCGTTCGGCGGTCATAACGCTCACCGCGCTGGCACGTTCAGCAAGTTCGATACGTTCAGGCGGCGGGCTGTTCACAACGATATAACCAAGCACCGCAGCACCGATCGCGGCAATTGGCAGGGTAATCAGGGCCAGTTTGAAACCGGTTTTCATGTCGCATTTCCTTCGCTCGCAAGAAGCGTCAATTGCAGATCGAGCAACCGTTCACCGTCCTGGACCAAATGTGCCGGATCGCGGGTTACAATCAATCTCAGCGCCAGGCTTTGAATTATCCCGATCAACAACATCACAGCGTCCTCGGCGCGTAGGCCGGTGCGCATATCGCCGGTGTTGATCGCGTCCTTGATCTGCCGGAGCATGCAGGCACGCAATGCGCCCATTGCCCCTTGGATGCTGGAGCGGGTCGTCGCGAGATTGCCCGATGGATCACGGTTTACCATGATTTCGGGCAAGGCTGGCGTTTCCATTATGAATTTCAGGTGCCCTAAGATCAGACAGCGCACCAACTCAATTGGGTTAGCGCACCCCGCGTTTGCCTGATCAATGTTCTCGTGGATGCGTGCGACAAGGGCGGTGCTGATCGCCTGCCATATGACCTCTTTTTTAGGGAAGTGTTTATAAATGGCCGGTTGCGACAGGCCAAGCTGGTGCGCAATCATACCGGTCGTGACGTGATCCGGCCCGACCTTGAACGCCAGATCAAGGGTCGCCGACAATATATCGTTCCGACGATCCTCTGCGGATTTCCGTTCGCTCATGACTGGCCTTTGCAGCGCAAAGCGGCCCAGGCAATGCCTGCCCAAATCGAAAACCTGAGGATCAAGGCACCAACTGTGCGCATCTCGAACGGGCTTCCGCGCAGCACGACGAATGCGAATGCCAATGCGATCGCGGCGGTCGCAATCGCGATGAGTGCCGCCAGATAACCGGCCCATGACTGCCCCATCCAAAGTCCAATCGCCGCGACGATATATGCGCCACCTGCGAGGAAGTTGAACCAAACGACAAAACCGACGTAGTTCCCAGCCATCTCGCCTGTTTGCGCAGGACCGAACAGCACAGCCCCGCCGGAAAACAGTGTCAGCGCACCGAAAATAAACGCGATGACGGAAAGGAGTTTAAGGAGTCGGCAGGATTTTTTCGAGGTGTTCGATGAAAGCGACATGGGAGACCACTCCATTGGTTATAGACTTATAACTAATGTGTTGTCTGGTAACACGAAAATCAAGCGCTGATTTCGAACGATTTTGTCTAGTTGTGGACCCGTCGGATATACGAACGTCCGGTTTCTTTGCTGCATTGCGACTTCGGAGCCAGAGTTGATGCAACGTTTATCGTGCTGCGAGCGCATGCGGCGAGAACCAGACACCTCCGCTTTGGGCTCGTTCTTTCCGTTAGCCGCGTCGCCGCAATCCTATTAAACGGTCTCGATTTGATCGACACGAACGGCCCTTAGGGGCCATTGACCGAGTAATCTGTCGCTGCGTCGCAGCTTCCTTGAAGCGGACATTGGAGGTCCCCTGAGCACTTCAGCCCCACCAAATAAGAATTTCCCAAAGCAAATCACACTAACGCTGCGAAATCATTCGGCACGACTTGCAAACGTACCTGCGCTGGAGGGCAGTTGCCACCGCTCCTATCGTTGCGGTGAATGGCATGCGCCTGCACATTATTTAGAAGGTAGAATGTCGGCGATATTGTTCGAAGATCGAGCTCGACGAACAAGAAGAAGTCAGCGTCTCCTTTGGTTTCCATATTAACAGGCCATCGAGTTATTTCGGTTGCGCGTGCAAGAAACTGACGCGTCTTAACTTCTATCGACACCGTGCGTCCCTCTAAGACGACCATGAGATCGTGTCCTGGAGCGCCATCAGGACTGGAATAGGCAGCCAGTTCAAGAGAGTTTATTTTGGCCAGCGCCAAAATTTCGCCGAGATTGCCAGATTGTTGGTGTGCAAGTTTCCGCATTTGAGAATTCCATCAGTTTTGAATATCCGACAAGTTTATGTTTTTGTTCCACTAGAGTCCGAGTAACATCGAACCATTCGAGCAATAAAGTGGATAAGAGAATGCCCGCGAGTCCCGAGGCAACAGGTGGCTTCGGCTACACCTTTGAAGATTCTGTAGTGGCATCCTATTTGACCAGCCTACTTATTGAAGGCGGCGCGCGAGGAATTTCTGAAGCGATTACGGACGGCGTCTTTCTCCAGCGCGCAGCGCTTAATGAGCCACTAGACGATATAATCGTGGAGGCGTCGGATCGATACGGCGAACCTTCCAAACTAGCTCTGCAAGTGAAGCAAAGCCCAACGCTGAGTTCTGCTGAAACTAATGTTGATTTTCGAGACGTCATTTCGGCTAGCTGGCGAGAATTTAAGAAAGGCGGCTTCAGAATAGGTCGGGACCGTGTTGGCTTAGCTGCTGCTAATATCGCGCAGTCCACGCTCCGGGCAGCCCGTTCTACGCTTGAATGGGCTCGTACATCCAAATCGGCAGACGACTTTTTTAGGCGGCTCGAGACCGAGAATTTCGCAAGCGACGCACAAAGAAGGTTCGTGAGTGATGTTCAGGCTCTGCTCCCAGCAGAGGCGCAAGATGAGGAAAATTCGTGGCAGTTTCTCAGGCATTTTGTCATCCTCGTCTTTGATACGCTTTCAGAAGGAGCGTCAGCTTCATTCGAGGCAATTGAACGTCTGCGGAATGCGCTACCATCTGGAGAGCGTCATCGTGCCGACGAGCTTTGGGTGCGACTTTCCCAGATATCACGACACGCGTCAGGCGCAGCAGGCAGCTTTTCAAGGGCAACACTCGTTGAACAGCTTTCGGGAGTTTTTGATCTTTCCTCTCTTCCAAGCATGCGCAGCGATCTGGTTAAGGTAGCCGAAGAAACAAGACACGCTCTTCAAGGTATCCGAACGGATATTTCTGGGCTTATTATTCCAAGAAATCGTATTCTGGCTAAGATTAACGACATCAATGATGGAAAGCGGTTTATCCAATTGGCGGGCGAGGCCGGTTCGGGAAAGTCGGCGGTGTTACGCGCGCTGGCCGAAGAGCATACCCGTTACGGTTTCGCTCTTGTTCTGACCGATAAACGTCTCATCGGCCCTGGCTGGCCCTCACTCGCCACGCACCTGCGCCTAGAAACGGAACGGCTCGCTGACCTCCTTTTTGAGCTAACCACACTGGGAAGGCCAACTCTTTTCATCGACGGGATAGATCGCTTAGGCAATGAGGCTCGTCAGACAATTTCTGACATCGTGACTACCCTTCTTGATGATCCCAGGCTTGCGGACTGGCGCGTAGTGGCATCCACCCGGTCGTCGCACCTCGAAGACTTGAGGATATGGCTCCCTCCTCAACTCATTGAGGAGGGCCAAACACATATCGTCGAGATCGATGGATTTGATGACAATGAGGCTGGCATGCTTGCTGAGCGGTTTCCAGCGATGCGCGAAGTCCTATTTGCCGAGGGTCAAGAGAAGGAATTTGCAAGGCGCCCTTTCTTTGCTCAGGTGTTGGCACAGCGTTCAGTGAGCACTGATGGAGCACCGGGCAAGTTTTCCGAGATTTCGCTAGCGCAGGTTTGGCTAGAAGGACCGCAGGGTCTACATGATAAAGCCTCTTCGATTGAACGCCGCCAAGCGATGGGTGAGCTAGCTGCGAGATGCGCTCAAGCAACCAATAGAAGCGGCGCAGTAAAAGGCATTTCCGCTCAGGCTCTGACCGCACTAGTACAAGAGCGAGCGATAGCTGAGGTTGCGGGTAGCGGACGATATTTCTTTACCCACGACATATTTCTTGAATGGGCAATGTTCGGATTGTGTCGCCAAAATGGTCCAGATTGGCCGGGCACCCTCGCGGCTGCTGGCGACAGGCCCGGATTAATCCGGGTAGTGGAGCTACTATCACAGTCTGAATTCGAAACCGGTGATGGATAGACTGAAACTCAGCTGGCATTAGAGCAGCAAGAAGCTTGGCGTCATTGGAGCAGGGTTTGGCTCCTTGCGCCATTTGCCTGTCTTGGCCCCCTAGAACTGTGCCACTACTTGAGTGTCACAGGAGGAAGAAGGGATGGCTCGGAAACGGTATTCGGATAAGTCTAACTTGAATGTTCTGTAAACCAATGTGAGACGGAAGGAATAGTCACTCATCGCAGCAGTGAGCAAAGACCTAACAAAAATTTTGTCTATATTCTTTTCACGTCTACGTGCTGTCGATCTTGATAAGAAGTAGCCTATAGTGCCATAATACTCTCGATCGTACCGTATTGGGGGATACTTTATGCGACGAGATCCAAGACCTGCCATTTTTGGTTTCCCAAGTTTGGTGATAGCCTTTTTAATTATCAACTTCATCGCACTTAGCGCGTCTTTTGCTCAAGCGTGCAGCAGCTCATTCGAAATTCCAACCTTCAAAACGAGATGGCAACTTTGTGCCGCTGGGCAATTTGTCCAAGATGCTTATAATCCAGTTTCAAAGCGTCTGTGTGAAGAAATGGAAGTCGACCATCTCGTTTCCCTATACAACGCGTGGTCCCAAGGGATTTGTGGCGATGAACTTGAAGGTTTAGCGAACGACCCACGAAATTTTAGACTTACTTATTGGAGAACAAATCGCGCAAAGGGTTCTATGTCACCAGAGGAGTTTGCAGTGACACTACCCCCTGAGGTTGCAGAGAGCGTACTGCGAGACGCTGCTGAAATTGGCCAAGACTACAAGTTTAATGCGCTGCAATCGCTTCCAGCTGAAGTTAGGCTGAACGAGGTTTCGAACGAGCTGGAGCAGACGCGGCAAGAACTTTTTGCGTCACAAAACAAAGTTTTTTCAATGAGAACACGGACTGTACATTATAGAGGAAAAGAGGCGAAATTAGCTGATGCAATTGTTGATCACACGAGAAGAACTAGGCTTCGCTTGATTTACGCTGCTCAAAGAACCTTAGCCGCGTTGCCAACTGAGTCTCTGCCATTGATTGGTACGGGGATATCAGTGGGGGTAACAGCCTGGGAAATTAAGGATGCTTGCGATGCTTTAAAGGATAACCATGAATTGGAAATTGCATTTGACGATAATGCGGTTTTCCCAGAGGATGCACTGGTTATTTGCGCGCAAGAATTGCCGAATAAACAAGAAATCGTGCTGATGATAAAACACGCTCCAGCGGTTACATGGAATAAGACACAAGCCACTTATTACCGATTAAAGTCTGCCATACCGAGTTGGAAAGATTGGAGGCAACACTTCACGCGTTCAACGGACAAAATCTCGGAAGTGAGTGCAGGGGTAATCAACAGCGCGAGCACCCTTTGGGAAAAAACAATCCACGGGGTTTAAAGTCTAAAAGCTCAATCGCATACTGGCATTATAATCTTTGATAGAACTGCGCATACTCGGTGCTACTGAATAATCAACGAATAAGTAAGTTTTTTTAGAACCGTTTAGGTATCAATTTTGAGTATTTTTTGTAACTTTGCGTCTGTTGCTAAGTGCGGGGTTATTTGCTCGTGCTTTTTCTTAGAATGCTGAATGAAACCTAGGGGATTTTTGATCGATTAGCTTTGCCAAAGCATCCGAGACAATAGTGGGAAGGATAGTTTTAAATTACGGATGAATTTTCTTGGGTATAACGTTAACGCCATTGCGTGTGATCGGATGAAGCGGGATTTCAATTCGCCTGCGTGGTTGGTTCATAGTCGGGTTTTGTTAATAGGGCATACGGTGTGGCATCAGTTGAAAGATTAATTAATTCCAAACTCCTCTGAATTTAGACAATCAGCTTAGGTGATTAAAATACACGCTGCTCAGCCCGAAGAACCCCACTAAAGCAACATACTCAGAGTGAGTTGGGCACTGGGGCGAGTAACAATTTATATTATCACAAGCGTTTCCCCGTACCATTTGCTAAAGATAGTCGCTATTTATTTTGGAAAGCCATAATCAATCTGTGGGGTAAAACTTAGGCTGATTAGAGGTAAAACTTTGGTCCGAAAGGCATCTTTGACGTAATATTCTAAAGATGAACTGTTGAAACTTTAACGAGATCTGTAAATGACTGATACGATGAGCCACATGAATTTTATCCCTTTCGAAAGCTTTGAGGTTGGCCAGATACAGAAATTTGGAGCCTATGAGGTTACAGAGAAAGAAGTCATAGACTTTGCAACAAAGTACGACCCGCAGTTTTTCCACCTTGACCAAGATGCAGCCAGACATTCGTTATTTGGTCGACTGTGCGCTAGCGGATGGCACACTTGTGCAATGACGATGTCGATGATGGTCGAGCACATGGACAGGAGCGGCCGGTCCTTGGGATCACCCGGGATCGATAGCCTCCGTTGGCTTTTCCCAGTCTATCCCGGTGATGTGCTCTCGGTCAAAATGGAGGTTTTGGATACGATTCCTTCCCAAAGTCGGCCAAACATTGGCGTGGTCGTAAATAAAGTCTCGGTAAGTAATCAACAGGGAGATGTCGTGATGGAATTCACAAGTAAAGGAATTTTTTCTAGGCAGCAGGAGTGATTGGAAGCGGTATATTTTTATGAAACTGGAATTTCATCATATAAACTATGTCACCGACGATGTGGATCGGTTACACAATTTTTACACTGATGTCCTTGGGTTGGACGATATACCCATACGAAATTTTCCACGTTCCGAAGCAACAGATGATAAAGGTTATAATGGTCAGATCAAATTTGCGACAGATGGGCGTATGCAAATGCACCTTGCGGAAAAAAAATTCGATGTTTCATTTAAGAATGGTGAGGTAATTAACCCTGTTGAGCGGGGACATATCGCCTTTCGAACTGACGACATTGAAGCCTTCAAAGCTCTATTGGTTGCCAAACGTATTTATTTCTCGGACTACGGCACCGCTTTTTCGAAGGAATGGCATCAAGTATTTTTTCATGACCCGGAGGGCAATGTAATTGAGGTGCACCAAGAAGTTGTGCAGAGGGTTTAATATCTTTCCTTTAACATGTTGTCTGCCGCATCAATATTTGTTGCCCTACTTTGCTGGCACTGCTCTCACTGTGCGGTATCAAAAAGAGCCAAGCTGACAGTTTTTCATGACTAGCTATGCACCTTAAGCTCTCGCTCAGCACAAAAACACAAACAGTCAAGAAGGCTGTGACGAGCCATACATTTCTTGCTCATTCTGTCTGCTCTATATTGAAACCCATATCCTGCGAGACCGAAAGTATTTGTGGCGGCGCGTGGTCGGTAATCATTCGATCAAACTGGGATAAATTAGCAATCTTTACTGGAGCATGGCGCTGAAACTTGGAGTGATCAGCTAAGAGCCAGGATTGCCGACTGTGAGACAGCGCAGCTTGGCTGATGATTACTTCGTCCATGTCAAAGTCATATGCGTCTCCCTCTGCAGAAACTGCTGAACAGCCCAAAATTGCGAAGTCGAAGAGAAAATTTTTGAGCATTTTCACTGCAACGACCCCGGTCAGCCCACCATCTTCTCGCCGTGGGCGACCGCCGGTCACCAGAACTGTGCAATGAGGATTTGCTGACAGTATATCCGCAACATTTAGGTTATTAGTCACCACCATCAAACGGTCGTGACTAATCAGTGCACGGGCAAGCGCTTCAGTGGACGTACCAATATTAAGAAAGATGGAGCAGCCATCGGGAATTTTCGCGGCACAGGTGGTAGCCATGGCTTCCTTGGCTGTGGCATTTAGCTGGCGGCGCTCTTCGTAGCGAATATTGCGTACGCCCGAGGGCAGTACCGCACCGCCATGTACACGTTCTAGGCGGCCTGCGTTCGCCAATCTTGTCAGATCCCGCCGGATGGTTTGAGCCGTTACCTCGAACCGTGAAGCTAGCCCGTCCACGGTAACTTTTCCCGCTGTTCGGGCTGTTTCAAGTATTCCTAGTTCACGAATGTTCAAGATCATTAAATTTACTTTCGTTTTTTTTCGAAAAATCTCAACCAAAAAATGCATTTATCGATCGTTCTGATAACTATTAAATGATTTTGGTTGAAATTAGCTTAAATTCAGCGTTTGTGATGTTCGAAAATATTCGAAAGTGACCTTATGGATTCGCACAGCGCAAAAGTGGTAGACCTTTTTGTAATTGGTGGTGGCATCAATGGCTGTGGTATAGCCCGTGATGCGGCAGGGCGTGGGCTCAGCGTGGAATTAGTTGAGATGAATGACCTTGCTTCGGCCACGTCATCTGCATCAACCAAGCTATTTCATGGCGGGCTGCGTTACCTAGAATATTTCGAAGTGCGCTTGGTGCGTGAAGCGCTAATTGAACGAGAGACACTGCTACGAGCAATGCCCCACATCAGTTGGCCGATGCGGTTTGTGCTCCCGTATCACAAGGATATGCGGTTTGATGCGGATACATCTGCGTCGAAGCTTCTACAGTTTTTTCTTCCATGGATGAAAGGGCGGAGACCAATTTGGATGATCCGGTTTGGATTGTTCCTCTACGATCACCTAGGTGGTCGCAAGATCTTGCCAGGAACACATTCACTTGACCTGCGAAAGGATCCGGCGGGGTTAGTTCTAAACAAAAAGTTTGAGAAGGCCTTTGAATACTCGGATTGCTGGGTGCAGGACAGTCGACTGGTAGTTTTGAATGCCCGTGACGCTGAGGCGCGCGGGGCGACCATTCGCACTAGGACAAAGGCCGTGTCAGCGCGTTGTGAAAGTGGACTATGGCACATTGTGACCGAGGATGTGGAAACTGGAATTCAAACCGAAATCCAGGCGCGAGCATTAGTCAACGCTGGTGGACCTTGGGTGGAAAACATTATTCGCGGCGTTGTGGGCAGCAACGCGAAAGAAGGGGTTCGGTTGGTTCGAGGGAGCCACATAGTGACGAAACGTCTCTTTGATCACGATAAATGTTATTTTTTTCAAGGCCAAGACGGTCGGATTATTTTTGCGATCCCGTATGAACAGGACTTCACGTTGATTGGTACAACTGATCAGGAACATGATACGCCGGACGTCGAACCGACATGTACGGATTCAGAAGCAAAATACCTTTGTAATTTTGCGTCGCAGTACTTTGAAAGCCCTGTGACGCTTGAGGACATTGTGTGGCGATATTCCGGCGTTCGCCCATTATATGACGACGGTGCTAGTTCGGCTACAGCGGCGACGCGAGATTATGTGCTGAAACTAGACAATCCTGGAGCCCCGGTGCTCAACGTGTTTGGTGGAAAGATCACCACCTACCGGCGATTGGCAGAAGCTGCATTGGACAAGCTGATGCACCATCTGCCGGCGCAATCCGACAACTGGACTGCCGGGGTTGCTATGCCAGGCGGAGATTTCCCAGTCGATGGTGTTGAAGCATTAACCGACAGCGTCGTTGAGTCGTACCCTTTCCTTGGGCGCAAATGGGCACAGAGAATGGTTCAGACTTACGGCACGGATGCGGCTTATATTTTGGGAAATGCGTCAAGTGTTGATGACCTGGGGCGTGCGTTTGGTGCGACTTTAAGTGAAGCAGAGGTTCAATGGTTGATGGAGCGAGAATATGCTCGCACCGCTGAGGATGTACTTTGGCGCAGAACCAAGTTGGGACTGCACATGGAACACGAGGACACTGTTGCGCTTGAAGCTTGGATGCAAGAGGCGCGGCAATATGCTCGCCGCGATGCTACTGCCCCCAATTGATATTTTTATCCCCAGGTTTTATAGCATCCGTGCGACCCGTTGTTGGGATAACCTAACCCGTGTTGCCAGAATCTATGCAAATTGGCGTCGCCGAGCCAAAAACCAAGTTGTAATGCACCCCTGACGAACGAAAAAAGGTTGTGAGAAAAATGGCAGATAAAAAGACTGCAGATATATTGTATACCATTGTAGACGAAGCTCCTGAACTAGCTTCGGCTTCATTTCTGCCCATTATTCGTAAGTTCGCGTCAGCGGCTGGAGTAAGTGTCGGTACCAAAGATATTTCGCTGGCAGGCCGAATTATTGCGTCCTTCCCCGAGAGCTTGAGAGACGATCAGCGGCAGTCTGACGATTTGGCGGAGTTGGGTGAACTTGTGAAAGTGGCCTCTGCCAACGTGATCAAACTACCGAACATCTCGGCTTCTGTACCGCAGTTGACAGCAGCTGTTGCTGAACTTCAGGCGCAGGGGTATGACATACCAAATTATCCCGAAGACCCACAAACTGAGGAAGAAATGGCAACTCGGGCTCGATTCGATACCATTAAGGGATCCGCAGTTAACCCTGTTTTGCGTGAAGGGAATTCGGATCGCCGTGCGGCGAAAGCCGTCAAGGCTTATGCTCAAAAAAATCCACATTCGATGGGTGCTTGGGCACGTGATAGTAAGACAAAAGTGTCAAGTATGTCGGGCGATGATTTTTACGCCAATGAAGTGTCGGCCACTATCGGAAAAGAGCAGGCCGGTAACGCCAAAATTGAATTTGTTGCCAAGGACGGCTCAATCACTGTTTTAAAAGATGTTTGGCCATTGGACGAAGGCACCATTGCCGATGCGACATACATGTCAGCAAGGGCGTTAGGCGTATTTCTGGATGGGGTGATTAAAGACACAATAGCTGACCGCACCATGTTTTCTTTTCACATGAAAGCCACCATGATGAAAGTTTCTGACCCAATAATCTTTGGTCATGCGGTCAAAGCATGGCTTGGCCCGGTCTGGAAAGCACATGGTGCCGCTATATCTTCCGCGGGTGGGTCTCCAAACTCCGGGTTGGGCGACGTACTTGCTGCTATAGAATGTCTCGACAATGCTGCGACGATCAAGGCTGAGATCGCAGCGCTTGAACGCCCTAAAATGTATATGGTCGATAGCGATAAGGGCATCACAAACTTGCATGTGCCCAGTGACGTTATAATTGATGCGTCTATGCCGGCCGTAATCCGAGCGGGCGGTAAAGGTTGGGATGAAACTGGAGCCAAAGGGGATACTAACTGCGTTATTCCGGATCGCTGCTATTCAACTATTTATGACGAGACCATCAATTTCTTTAAAGCTAACGGAGCGCTGGATGTAAGTACTGCAGGGTCTGTGGCTAATGTAGGCCTGATGGCGCAGAAGGCCGAGGAATACGGGTCGCATCCAACCACTTTTGAAGCCCAGTCTGATGGTTCTATCCGCATCGTTTTAGCTAATAACGAGTTATTGCACAGCCATGACGTGGAGGCCGGAGATATTTGGCGCGCGTGTACTGTTAAAAAAGCGCCGATTGAAAACTGGATTGATCTGGCGATTGACCGTCAGCGATTGACCGATTCAGAAGCTATATTTTGGCTGGATGCTAATCGCGCGCATGATGCGGAATTGATAAAATACGTTCAGCCTGTATTGGATGCGGCTGGCAAATCAGACCTGTTTCACATCCTCGCCCCGCGTGAAGCGACAACGCAGTCGTTACGAACCATAACTGCCGGTAACGATAGCATCGCGATCACTGGGAATGTTCTGCGCGACTACCTGACAGACTTATTTCCGATTCTAGAGTTGGGCACATCTGCAAAAATGCTGTCGATCGTCAAATTGATGAGGGGCGGTGGCCTGTTTGAGACAGGGGCAGGAGGATCGGCTCCGAAACACGTGCAGCAGCTGGTGGAACAAAACCATCTTCGATGGGATTCGATGGGTGAGTTTTGTGCTTTAGGGGAATCGTTAAACTTCCTAGAAAACTCACAAGGCAATGCCAAAGCCGGTGTTTTGGGCCGTGCTGCCGAGGCCGCGACACGGGGTATTTTGGATGATAACCGATCACCTAGCCGCAAAGTTGGGGAGCCTGATAACCGCGATAGCCATTATTGGTTTGCGCGTTATTGGGCTGAGGCCCTTGCAGCACAGATCGATGATGCTGATTTAGCCGCCGAATTTGCACCTATTGCCGGCGAACTGGCCAAGGCAGAGGTGGCAATTTCGTCGGAACTGGCTGATGCTCAGGGCGTGGTGGCGGACATTGGCGGCTACTATCGCCCTTCAGATGAGCTTAAAGCTAGGATTATGCGCCCTAGCGCTACATTGAATGCGATCATTGATTAAGCTGAAAAACTCTTAAAGAATCTAAGCCCACCTCAGGATGTAGAGGTGGGTTTTTGCGCCACTCTTGAGGTCACTAGTGTGCCTCGAGACTTCTTGCGTTAATCCAGCGAATGGGTGCACAGCGACGTTTCCCGAAAACGACCTAGTCGTTGTCGTATCTTGCATTCCCTCGGCGAATTTTTTTTGGCACACTATCTCAATCTATTAATTTCCAGAGGATGGGTGATGCCGGAAATTCTATACAATTCCTTTCGCGGGCACGGCTTACCCGGTGCTGAAATGTTTCCTAGCCAGAATGCGGAGGCCGTTGCCAAACTGTTGGCACAGTGTCCGGTACATGCCAAAACCCCGTTGGTTTCTTCACCGAAACTAGCGGAAATCGCTGGGATTGAGCAGCTTTGGCTCAAGGATGAACGTGCTCGTATGGGACTGGGCAGTTTCAAGGCGCTTGGAGCGGCGTATTCTATTGCTTACGATGCTGCTGCCTCCCGCCCCGAAGATTGGTCGAAAGCTTTAAACGGAGCAACCTACGCGACTGCGAGTGCGGGCAATCACGGACTGTCCGTCGCTGCTGGTGCGCGCGTTTTTGGCGCTAAAGCTGTGATTTACCTCGCTCATACAGTGCCTGAGGCGTTTGCCGAACGTTTGCGCGCGCTGGGTGCCGATGTGGTTCGTGCAGGAGAAGATTACGAAGCCAGCATGGACGCGGCACGTGTTGATGCAAATTGTAATGACTGGAATCTTCTATCAGATAGTACATGGCCTGGCGCAACAGGACCTGGCTCCCGCATAATGGAGGGATATTTGCAAATGGCTGCTGAGGCCGCTACGCAGATTCCAAATGAGCCCTCGCATATCTTATTGCAGGCGGGTGTTGGCGGGTTGGCTGCGTCGGTGGCAGCGCATGCCCGTGCAGTTTGGGGTGATGCACCAGTAATTCTGGTGGTCGAACCAGCCGCCGCACCTGCGCTGATTGAAAGTATTAGGCTGGGAAAGCTGGTAGACACAAGCGGTCCAGTTTCCTCGATGGGAAGGCTTGATTGTAAGACGCCCTCATTGGTGGCACTCAATGGATTGGCGCGAGATGCAGACGTCTTTGTAACCATAAGCGAGGAAGAGGCTGAGAATGGCTTGTGTGAAGCACGTCGGACTGGGTTTGACAGCACCACTTCTGGCGTAGCTGGGATTGCGGCCTTGCTTGCTGGTGTTGAAGGCGTTGGTGCCGATGCAAAGGTCTTATGTTTTTTGAGTGAGGGCCCTGAAAATGGCTAACTTGCGTCGAAAACATTGTGTTGGGCGATAATGATTGTAAAATATGATCGATCCCAATTCTCGCAGGCCTGAAAATTTTGGGGTGACACATGTCCTATTTTCCGTTTGACCTTACTGAACCAATTGGCGCCAGTGGCACGCTTGGTTTGATCGTTTTACAGTTTGACGAAACTTTAGAACAAGATTTTCGTCGCTTGTTTATAGACCGAGATGTGGCTGTTTACGTTAGCCGCGTGCCCAGTGGAGAAGACGTAACGCCTGACACGCTTACGGCCATGCAGGAGACTATTCCTGCAGCCGCTCAATTATTTCCACCGGCAGCTCCATTTGACGCGATCGGCTATGGCTGCACATCAGGAACAACGTTAATTGGCGCTGAGAAAGTTGCAGAATTGGTTCGCCAAAGTGTTGGACTGACCCAAGTCACTGATCCGCTCACAGCTTCGTTTGCGGCATGCCGTGCGCTGGGCCTTAGCAGATTAGGTATCGTCACGCCGTACATAGATAGTGTGTCTACTCCGGTGCGAGACGCCTTCAAATGCTTGGGAATTCAGGTGCCTGAAATCACCTCCTTTGGCGAAAAGGGTGAGGAACGCGTAGCTCGGATTGATGGAGCGTCGATCAAGGCGGCGGCACTTGCGGTTGGAAGATCCAATAAAGTTGATGGAGTTTTCTTGTCCTGCACCAACTTGCGCACACTCGATATCATAGAAGAAGTCGAAGCTACGCTGAACAAACCTGTCATCAGCAGTAATCAAGTCTTAGCGTGGCACATGGCTCGTCTGGCATCGGTCCCTTTGGCACAGGACGCTCCAGGCCGAGTGTTTGAAGTTTGAATATTCTCGAAACTTCTGGATGAGCTTCGAATTTCAAAGTTGTCAGATAATTTTGGCTGTGGTGAGCCAGCAAACAGTGCAAGGAGACGGAAAATGAAGATTGGTTTCATTGGCCTTGGGAATGTAGGCGGCAAGCTGAGTGGAAGCCTTATTCGCAATGGATGGGATGTCACAGTTTACGATTTAAATGCTCAGTTAATGTCGCAAAAAGTTGTGGCGGGCGCTAATTCAAGCGAGGGCCCGGCAGCGCTGATGCGCGGTTGTGATGTGGTTATTACCTGTTTGCCATCACCGGAAGTGTCGGCTGCAGTTATGCACGACATGCTGCCCGAAATTTGTGAGGGTAAGATTTGGATGGAAATGTCCACCACAGATGAGGCCGAGGTACGGCGCCTCGGAAAAATGGTGCAGGATCGGGGGGGACTTGCCGTGGACTGTCCTGTTTCGGGTGGGTGCCATCGCGCTGACACAGGAAATATTGCAATATTCGCTGGTTGTGACCGCAAGACATTCGAAAAAATCCTGCCTCTCCTGACCATTATGGGGCGCCGGATACTTCATACAGGTGGCTTGGGGTCGGCTTCGGTCCTGAAAGTTGTGACAAACTATCTGGCTACGGCCAACTTGGTGACTTGCTGCGAAGCACTGGTCACTGCACGCGCCGCTGGCATGAATCTAAATACAACCTATGAAGCCATAAAAATCAGTTCAGGCACTAGCTTTGTGCATGAGACTGAGAGCCAAGTCATTCTGAACGGGTCGCGCAATATTTCATTTACAATGGACCTTGTGAAAAAAGATGTTGGGCTGTTCCAAGAAGTCGCAGATCGCAACTCGGTGCCTTTGGAAGTATCGCCGATGTTGGGAAAAATCTTCGAGGACGGGATCGCACGCTATGGTGAACGAGAATACAGCCCAAATATTATTCGGCGCCTTGAAGAAGCCACGGGACTGGATATCCGGGCTCCGGGGTTCCCCTCTGATCTGGTAGATGACGAAATTGAGCAACCAGGTTACGAAGTAATTCCAAACGGCCGGTATTAACTGGTCGAGAAGTTTGGATGGCTTGGTTTGCGCATTTAAGAACGGCGCGTGACGACGTGCTTGGGTCTGACCAGTTTTGAAAAATCCTCTTTTGAGGGTACCTTTTCACTGGTAAAGCCGAAACGCCTGCTTAAGCCTTTGGGTGAGTACGGTTGTATATGTCCATTAAGCGCGCCTCATCGACTTCGGTGTAAGTCTGTGTGGTCGATAGTGAAGCGTGACCTAGTAATTCCTGAATAGATCGCAAATCACCTCCTGCAGATAGCAGATGTGTTGCAAAACTATGGCGCATCGCGTGTGGCGTGGCAGTAGCAGGTAGCCCAAGCTGTAGGCGCGTTTGCTGCATTGTTTTTTGAATTTGTCGTGGATTGAGAGGGCCGCCGCGTGCGCCGCGGAATAGTGCTGTGTGTGGATCGCTGGAGTAGGGACTTAGCCGAAGGTAGTGATCAACGGCCTCCCGGGCTAAGTCGATAACGGGGACAATCCGTTCTTTGTCACCTTTACCAAAAATCCGCAGGGTGGATGAGAGTGGAGCATCCTTACCTTTCAGAGCCAATGCTTCTGAAATGCGCAAGCCACAACCATAAAGTAGCGTTACCACCGCCGTATCGCGCGCACCTATCCATCCGTGGATTGACTGCATTTCTACGGTATTCAAAACCTCAAGTGCTGCGTCTTCGGCTAAGGGGCGGGGCAGCTTTCGTTCATACTTAGGGGGTCTTGCTGACAGAATAGAGGTAGGGTCGAACGCCTCTCGCTCTGCTAGCCATCGATAGAAACTCTTGACGGCGGACAATTTGCGCGAAAGCGAGCGTGCACCCAGCCCAGTGCTGCGTGCATGAGCCATCCAAGAGCGCATGTCACGTAAGTTGATTTGGGTTAACGGCTTGAGCCCTTGAGGTGCGCCCTTATGAAGTGTCATGAAGCTTATAAACTCAAGCAAGTCGCCATGATAGGCTTTCAATGTATTCTCAGATGCTCCAGAAATGGCTGAGCGCTGCGCGAGAAATGTTTCAACCGCGGTGCTTGCAACCGGACTAATCACGACAGCCAGCGACGCATAGCCCGCTCGAATACTCCTGCGAAAAATGCTAATAAATCGGTACCTTGCTGAGGTGAGAATTGATGTGGGTCCTCTGCGCCCATTACAAGTAAGCCTGGTAGGCGACTCGGTCCAAAATCCAGTTTAAGGCAGGCTTCCGAACGGATCCAATGCGCTACTTCACCATAAATCTTGTCCGCTCCAGTCTGCAACTGGCGCAGGGTGATCTGGCGTTGTGGGATATTGCGTCCAGCTGCGAGGTAGCTGTCAATGTAACCCGGTTCGGCAATGCAAAGCACGTCTCCGAGGCTGTGAATAGCTTTATCTTGAGATGTATCTTGGTCTGCTTCCAAAACCAGCCGCACCGCGTCGACACGCAATACATTGGCAACTTCAGTACTCAGATCATTCAAAAAGGTTTCAAAATCCACTGGATCAAGCATGCGCAGGATCGCACGGTGCACCTGATTGGTACCGGCGAGGTTATCATAGGCGGCCGCAATGACAGAGCGATGCGTGTCCTCAAGTCGATCAAGGCGGGCCTCAAGTCGTTCCATCGCTATCCCGCGAAGGTCGACAATATTGCCCCCCATGGTTTTTTCGTTTGCTGCGATCAGTGCACGCATTAGGTCGCGGTCTTCGAGTATCACGTTCGGCTCGGAAATAATTCTCGCCCGCAGGCTGTCATCAATGTCGGGTTTACTGCTCATTTTGCTGCCAGTTTTTTGGTCATTAAAGAGACAGTAGCAGAGCCTGCAACCGATTACCGCAACTTTTTTTGGTGGCTTCGGCTCGGTTTTTTTGCAGATAGGTCGTCTGAACGGAAATACAGTCGATTGCCGCTAATCATGGCCGGCCAACAGGCTTTTGGATACATTTGGTGCGTGCCGTATTAATTGATGGCGTCACAGTAGGGCTACCGGAACCCGTTCAGTTTGATATTGTTAAATAGATCTCCTGCCATGTGAGGAATTTGAATTGGGTTTTATACACGTCAAACAACCCACCTTCACGATATCGCTGGCGCAGCCATAATAATGCAGGTTGTTGATCCTGTCGCGTAAAGTCGATCATCCTCGATACCGCGAATTTCACCATTCGCAATGCCGGTAGAGCGGCCCGCATGTTGAACGGTGCCAATGGCGCGTACCCTCGTGCCTAATGAAATTGCGCGGATCAGGCTCACTTTGTATTCGAGTGTTGTGTAAATCTGTTCTGAATTTATTTTGCTGTGTACGGCGCAACCCATGCAGCTATCCAGCAAGGCTCCATACCAGCCACCGTGTACTGTGCCTGCCGGGTTTATGACATGGCTTTCGGGACAGCCTTCAAAAATCGTTTTACCATCTTCGGCGTGTACTAAGTGAAACCCGAGCGTTTTTCCCATGTTAGGTGGTGACGCAGTGCCGTTAATGATGGCTTGCAATAGTTCTAGCCCCGATCTGGAGGTAGATTTTTTGCGGTAGTTTTTTGCACTGGACATTGATCAGCCTCCAAATCGCGTCTGCGCTAGGAGGCAAAATATTGTCTAGGTGTGCAAGTCTGTTCGTTACGAGTGGTGTGATGTTACGCTACGTTCTGCAACCGAACGTCGGGAACAACCCCCAGCGCATGGCAAACATCCCGGGTCAGCTCTGGACGGTTCATTGTGTAAAAGTGAAGAGCGTCTACACCCTCGTCTATCAGATCAGAGCAAAGTTCAGTGCAAACTGCTGTAGCCAGTAAGTCTTCGCGATCATCTCGGACCGCTTTGACAAAGGCGTCGTTGAGCCATCCTGGGACTTTGGTGCCGCACCGCCGCGCAAATCTTGCAGCGCCCTGCCAGTTTTCAATTGGTAAAATACCGGGAATGATCGGCGCATTAATCCCCACCTTAGCGCAGGCATCGCGGAATCTGAGAAACGTATCAGCTTCGAAGAAGAATTGAGTGATGGCCTCAGTGGCACCTGCGTCAATTTTGCGTTTAAGCCATGCCACGTCAGCGTCGAAGCTGGTGGCTTCAGGGTGTTTTTCCGGATAGGCGCCAACCCTGATGGTAAATTGGCCAGTGCGTGATAAGGCTTCAATAAGTTCAACAGAATCTGCGAAGCCGTCTGGATGTGCCGTAAATTGGTTTGTGCCCTTGGGGGGATCGCCGCGTAGTGCAACAATTTCGCGGACGCCGGAGGCGGCAAAGCCATCGGCAATTTTCAATGTTTCTTTGCGTGTCGCATTTACACAAGTGAGGTGAGCCGCGACGTTCAAACCGCTGGATTTGTGTAATGTTGCCACGGCGTCTCGTGTGAGATCACGTGTGGTTCCGCCTGCACCATAAGTGACCGACACAAACCGTGGGTTCAGTGGAGAGAGAGATTGTACCGTATCCCAGAGGCGGAAGGAGGCCTCTAGGTTTTGAGGGGGAAAGAATTCGAATGAAACATGAGGCGCGGTCATTTTCTTTATCCTAAACTTGCGGTTGTCTTCATATCACACACGTGGCATCTTTAAACAAATTCATAATATTCAACTATGTCATGAGTCAAATATGAAGATGCACATTGAATTCCGCCATTTACGCACAGTGAGGGCGGTTCATGAATATGGTGGTTTGGCGCGCGCGGCCGAGCAATTAAATATTACTCAGTCAGCCCTTTCTCATCAGATAAAAGGGTTGGAAGACCAGACGGGCGTTGAATTGTTTGTGCGTCGCTCGAAGCCGATGAAGCTATCGGTGGCGGGAAAGCGAATGCTGCGGTTGGCCAATAAGGTTTTGCCGGAAGTCGAAGCTTTAGAGTCTGAATTTGACGGTCTGCGCAGTGGTAGCGCAGGGCGACTTCATATTGCCATCGAATGCCACGCTTGTTTTGAATGGCTTTTCCCAGTTCTGGAGCGATTTAGGAAGAAATGGCCGGACGTTGATGTTGACATTCGCCCTGGGCTAGCCTTTGACGCAATGCCCGCATTGCAAAAGGAAGATGTGGATCTTGTGGTGTCCTCAGATCCCGATGACCTGCCAGGTATAGCTTTTTCGCACTTGTTTAATTATCACCCCGTTTTTGTGGCGTCTGCGCAGCATCCACTGGCTGATAAAGATTGGATAGACGCTGGAGATTTCCGTGGTCAAACTCTGATAACCTATCCGGTTGAACGATCACGACTAGATATTTTTTCGCAGCTTCTAACACCAGCTAAGGTAGAACCCGAAAGTATAAGGCAAGCCGAGTTGACAGCAGTAATTCTTTTACTTGTGGCGTCGAACCGTGGTGTATCAGTGCTTCCAGATTGGGTTGTGCGTGAGGTAAAATATAGTAGTGATTACATTACCCGACCCCTTACGAAAAGTGGTTTGACGCGTCAACTTTTTGCCGCCACGCGCCATGACGATCTTGAGAAGCCATACATGAAGGAACTGATTTCGCTAGCCTCGCAGGAGGCAAGGCGTTTACAGGCGCAATAGCATTGGTATGAAAGATGGTATTAGCGGTGAACCTTTAGATCACCTTGACTATCTGCTTGCCCTTATTGCCGCCAATCAACATTGACTGGAACGCCGATGGGGCCGTTTCCAGACCTTCGGCGATATCTTCGCCGTATCCCAGTGCGCCTGATGCGACATGAGGTCCGACCTCCTTCAGGAAATCTGGATATCGGTCAAAGTGATTAGAAATGATAAAGCCTTGAACTGCCAAATGTTTGACCAGAATTGTGCGCCAAATTCGGGGGCCGGTCAGGCCCTCCGCTGCTGCATCCGCGCCAAGACCCCCAGCATTGTACCATGCAATCATACCGCAAAGCGGGATCCTTCCAAACGGGTTCATCATCGGAAGGATCGACTCAAGCACTTTACCGCCAACATTTTCAAAATAGATGTCGATGCCGTTTGGGCAATGCGGTGCTAGCGCTTCTCGTAGGTCTCTCGCAGAGTCGAAAGCTCGATGATCGATACAAGCATCAAAGCCGTATTTGACCGTTGCCAAGCGACATTTCTCGGAGTTTCCAGCAATACCGACCGCATTAAGGCCCCGTAACTTTGCCATCTGACCCACCATTGATCCAACAGGACCCGTGGCAGCAGCGACCACGACCGTTTCGTTCCTTGCAGGTTTGCCGAGTTCTGTCAGCCCATACCAACCGGTAAAGCCTGGCATTCCAAGAACGCCAAGCGCCGTGGTGATCGGAGCAATTGAGGGATTTAATTTGCGAATTTCCCGCGCATCCGCAACGCCATGTGTTGCCCATCCGGTCATGCTGAAAACAAAGTCGCCTGTTTGAAAACTGGGACTGTTGGATACCAGTATTTCGCCAACTGCGCCGCCTTCCATTAATCCGCCAAGCGGTATTGAAGCAGCGTAGGATTTTGTATCATCCATCCTTCCGCGCATGTAGGGATCTAAAGAAAAATAATGTGTTTTTATCAGAACCTCACCGTCGCTTGGCACTGGTATACCGGTGGTTTCCAGCCGGAAATTCCCGTCTTTTGGTGCGCCGTCGGGGCGGCTGGCCAGCACAATATGCTGCATCTGATCTGTCATGGCGCGTCTCCTTAAGCTCCGCTGCCTAGTCTGCGCTGTGTGACGCAACACTGGCAAGTGAGAACAAGAACTAATTAGTGAGAAAATTCTAAGTACGCATCTGACATCATCGGCCTTGGCAAACAGCGATGGTAAGCGTATACGCGCGGTCCTTACCTAAAAGGAGGCATACCATGCCGGGCAGTGCAAATCTCAACATCATGATGAAGGCCGCCCGAAAAGCGGGCCGTTCGTTGGTTAAAGACTTTCGTGAAGTTGAGAACCTTCAGGTGTCAATGAAAGGTGCCGGTGATTTTGTCAGTCGCGCAGATCTTGCAGCAGAAGAAATTTTAAAAGACGAACTGCTAAGCGCGCGTCCGACGTATGGCTGGTTGGCTGAAGAAGGTGGCGAAACGCATGGCAAAGATCCGACGCGGCGATGGATAGTCGACCCGTTAGATGGTACGACCAACTTTCTCCACGGCTTGCCGCACTGGGCTGTCTCAATCGCGTTAGAGCATAAGGGCCAAATCGTTGCCGGAGTAGTTTTTGATGCAGCCAAGGACGAGATGTTTTATGCGGAAAAAGGTCAGGGAGCGTGGATGAATGATAATCAACGCCTGCGTGTTTCCGCTCGATCTCGGATGATTGAATCAATCTTTGCAACTGGTCTGCCGTTTGGTAACCGACCTGATCTGCCGGATATCCTGCAGGACCTAGGGCGCCTATCTCCTGCGACAGCCGGTGTGCGTCGCTGGGGTGCTGCGGCGCTGGATATGGCTTATGTGGCTGCAGGGCGTTATGAGGGTTACTGGGAACGACGACTAAACGTTTGGGATATTGCGGCAGGCGTAATAATTGTGAAAGAAGCCGGTGGCTTCGTTGAGCCACTGAACCCTCGGGGTGATTTGTTGCAGGATGGAAACGTGATCTGTGCCAATGAGCCAATATTTGAACAGTTTGCCAAAGTTATCCGAAACAACTAGCTGCTGTTATGTGATTTTCGCCTGGTTCCTAACTGTCTGAGGGATGATTAACGCCGTCAACCCAAGGAATTTCGCCAAGGTCTCGGGGATTGACGCCGTCAAGGCCCCCAAGATTGACCCCATATTCTTTGGGGTTCGATCGGCGCTGGTGGTGCGTATAAATTCCGCAGATTTTGCAAAAATAGTGTTTCGCAGTTTTGGTATTCCATTGATAAAGTGACAGGCTGTCGGCGCCTTTTACGATCTCAATCCCATCCAGCGGGGCTGAGACGGCGGCAGCGCCGCGGCGGCGGCAAAATGAGCAATCGCAGCGGCGCGCGGTTTCGATCTCGTCTAAGAGACTAACCCGCATTTCTACAGCACCACAATGACAAGTTAATTTATGCGTCATCGACGTTTCCTTATTCTGGGGATCGAGCTTTGGGAGAGTCGGTATTTGGTTTCCGGGTGAGGCGGATGCCCAGCATGCGCCTGCCAAAAACGTTTTGCACCTCGGCGCAACCAAAGAGGTGTTGTAAGAATGATCCCGGCTACGAAGCCACCAGCATGCGCCCAATAGGCTACGCCGCCTCCTGTAGTGTCAATCGCAGCACCGCCAAATAGTTGCAACGCGAACCAGACACTTAGCACGACCCAAGCTCGTACCGTGAAAATCTTAAAAAAGATAATGAAAATTAGGATTACATCAACACGTGCCTTGGGGAACAAAAGAAGATAACCTCCCATGACGCCTGCAATGGCTCCCGAGGCGCCGATCATAGGTATTTTACTCAAGGGATCTGGGATAATCTGAGCCAGCGCTGCGCCAACTCCGGCGAGTACATAGAAGAGCAGAAAGCCAAAATGGCCCATCTCATCCTCCAAGTTATCTCCAAAAATCCATAAAAATAGCATATTACCAGCGATGTGCATCCAGCCGCCATGCATAAACATTGAGGTCAACAGCGTATGCAGCATTTTACCGTTGCTGACTTGCTCTGGGATCAGAGCCCAGTCAAAGTAGATCTGCATGAGGCGGACATCGTCGCTCATGGTTGGGCGCTGTATTAAAAAAACAGTAATATTTATCAGGATTAGCGCATAAACGACGTAAGGCGTGCGCCCAGATGGGTTGTGATCTCGAATTGGAAACATGAAACCACGCTGCGGTCAAATAATACGGGCGTCAAGTAGTCCCGCCTAAAAGGGACGCGTTTCCGCCTGCCGCGGTGGTATCGACGCAGATATGTCGCTCACAGCGCGCTCGGGTGGTGTCTGGCAGGCCAGTGATGAGCGGTAAAATTGCGCCAGAGCGGCGGGCCAGAGCCTGGTCGTAGGATCGGCCCAAATCATCATTGCCCCACCAGATGGCACCTGAGAAGCCATGCAAAGTTTCTAATGCATCCGGTTGTACCAATCCGCTGGCTTTGACAGCACGACCACCCCTAGCAATAACATGTTCTGCTTGTGCTTTGGCTGTTTCGGGGCCAGGACCAAGGCAAATCAGAGGCGCGCGCGCAAAGGTGCTGAGGCGATTCGACTCACCAGTTGGTCCGGGAAGTGAGACTGTATCCACAGGCATCCCAACAGGGCAATTTTTGATCATGCGTTGCAAGGTTTCAGTAGGCATCGACGCAATCCATGTGCCGCCGTCTTGCTGAGCTGGGGCAGCAAATCGGCTTAGGTAATGAGGGCCGCCTGCTTTAGGGCCAGAGCCTGACAACCCCTCACCACCAAAGGGCTGACTGCCGACGATGGCACCAATCTGGTTACGATTGACATATATATTACCTGCTTGAATCTCGTCCGAGATATGCTGCACTCGGTCGTCAATGCGTGTTTGTAAACCGAAGGTTAAGCCGTAGCCCGTTGCGTTGATTGCCCGGATCACGTCATCCAATTCGTCAACTGAAAATGTAACCACGTGGAGGACTGGTCCAAAAATCTCGCGGGTTAGGTCAGAAATGCAGGTCACTCGGATCAGTGTGGGTGCAATAAAAGTGCCAGTTTGGGGCGTAGGAGCCTGAAACATTACGCGCCCATCAACTTGTGCGTTGGCGATGTGTTCGGCAAGGATCTGGCGTGCAAACTCGTCGATAACTGGCCCACAGTCGGTACTTAATTCCCAGGGATCGCCAAGCGCCAGTTCTTTCATCGCGCCCTGCAGCATGTCCAGTAGTGCTTCGGCTATATCTTCCTGAACATAGAGGCAGCGCAATGCTGAGCATCTCTGTCCAGCAGACTGGAAAGCGCTTTCGATAATCGCCGTCACTGCTTGTTCAAGCAGGGCGGTTGAATCAACAATCATGGCGTTGAGGCCACCTGTTTCTGCAATCAATGGTGCTCCGGGTGTCAGTTCATTTGCCATTATTGATCTGATGCGATGGGCCGTTTCAGTGGATCCGGTAAACGCAACGCCATTCACACGTGAGTCCGATGAGAGTGCAGCGCCGACTTTGGCACCCACGCCTGGTAAGAATTGTAGGGCGCTGAGGGGCACACCAGCCTCATGCATCAGTTCAACGGCCCTATGCGCGATTAGCGGTGTTTGTTCGGCCGGTTTTGCTAGCACTGCGTTGCCTGCAGCAAGAGCGGCGCTGATCTGCCCGGTAAAGATCGCTAATGGAAAATTCCATGGGCTGATGCAGGTGAAAACACCGGCGGGTGGAGCGGAGGGGGCATTGGCCCCGTAGTATCGCAGAAAATCAACCGCCTCGCGCAGTTCTGAAACTGCGTCGAGGGGTGTTTTTCCAGCTTCGCGGGCGAGCAGGGCGAACAATTCACCGAACCGTTCTTCGAACAGATCGGCAGCCCGGTTAAGAATGTCGCCTTTCTCACGGGCAGACATCTTCCAAGGTTTTGCCGCAGAAAGGGCTGTCTCGATATCTAGTGCACTTGCCTGCGCGACGGTTCCAGGAGAGTCAGAGGTCAAAAACGGATTTGTCACCGATGTTGCGGGATCTGGAGATATTGACCCTGCGATCAAAGGTGCGGCCTGCCATTTTGCGTGCCGATAAGTCTCCCGTCTCTCCTCCAAAAAAGCGAGAGTGGATACGTCGGTCAGGTCGAAGCCCTTCGAGTTTGCGCGCTCTGGTTGAAAGAGGTCAGGGCCGCGGGGAAAAGTGGCTTTTGTGTTTTCGACGAGCTGAAAGGGATCTTGCGCCACATCAGACGCTGGAACGTCTTCATCTATAATCTGGTTCACAAAGGAACTGTTGGCGCCGTTTTCTAGCAACCGTCGCACTAGGTAGGCGAGCAAGTCACGATGCGCCCCGACTGGTGCGTAAATCCTGCAATTGCAATTTTGCGTATCCAGAGCAAGCTGATGTAAGGCTTCGCCCATGCCGTGCAAGCGCTGGAACTCATACGTGGAATTGTCGTTGGCCATATTGAGAACCGCTGCCATGGTGTGGGCGTTGTGGGTCGCGAATTGGGGGTAGATCCTGTCGGTCATATTGAGAAGCTTGCGCGCATTGGAAATATAAGACACATCTGTTGCGGCCTTGTTTGTAAACACTGGAAAGCCATCAACCCCCAGCATTTGAGCGCGCTTGATTTCGGTGTCCCAATAGGCTCCTTTTACGAGGCGAACCATGAGTTTGCGGTTCAGTTTTCTCGAAAGCTCGTAGAGGGTGTCGATTGTTGGTCCGGCGCGTTTGCTGTAGGCTTGAACCACAACCCCGAAACCATCCCATCCAGCCAGTGACGGCTCGCAAAGCACGGCCTCAATTACGTCCATCGATATGGACAGTCGATCGGACTCTTCAGCGTCAACATTTAATCCCATGCTGGCAGATTTTGCGAGTAACGCCAGCGATCGTAGTCTAGGCACGAGCGTAGCCATTACTCGCTTGTGTTGTGAGATTTCGTATCGAGGGTGCAGCGCCGACAGTTTTACCGAAATGCCAGGATTGCGGCGAACGTCATCATACTTGCAGGCTGCAGCGATTGCCGTAATGGCGCGGCTGTAAGATAGGTGATAACGCATCGCATCGGCATCGGTTTTTGCGGCCTCACCGAGCATATCATAGGAATAGGTGTAGCCCTTGGCTTCCATGCCGGCAGCGCGGTCCATGGCAGACGTGATGGTTTCCCCTAGGACGAACTGGCGCCCCATTTCCCTCATAGCGCGACTAATGGCGGTGCGGATTACAGGTTCGCCCAGACGCTTGACCGCGCTGCGCAAAGTGCCAATCAATCCGGTTTTGTGGCTCTCGAGAACCTTGCCTGTGAGCATCAGCGCCCATGTCGACGCATTGACTAGTGAAGAGATCGATGCGCCAAGATGACGCCCCCAGTCCGACGGGGCAATCTTGTCTTCAATTAATGCATCAATAGTTTCTGCATCTGGGACCCTGAGAAGCGCCTCGGCTAGACACATCAATGCGATACCCTCATCAGTGGAGAGGCCATACTCGGCCAGAAAGCCCTCCATCAAACTCGGATTAGTCTGATTGCGGATTGTGCGCACAAGATCGGTTGCCCGTTCCGAAATCTGTGCACGTTCAGCTAAGGTTAAACCGGACTCGGCGGCAAGTGTCCGGACGAGGTCTGCTTCACTTCGATACGTGGCCGTATCTATCAAGTGGCGAGATGAAGGTATTGTCATTGTGTGTCCAGTTTTTTATTTAGTATAGGTTGTAAGTTTCAGGCAAATCGCCCGTAAAATTGTTTTTTTCAGAGAAAGTGAAAAGAAATTTGGGAATATCTAATGCAAGGTGAAAAGATTGATCTGGATAGGTTTGACTGTGCGATTCTGGATGTGTTGAGTACTGACGGTCGGATCTCGATCACTGACCTGGCACGTCGCATTGGCCTATCCAAAAGCCCAACCCAAGCCCGCTTACGGCGTATGGAGCGGGCGGGGGTGATAACCGGATATCGGGCCCTGCTGGATCCAGTGCAACTTGGGCTGGATCATGTGGCCTTTGTTGAAGTCAAATTGGCGGACACGCGCGAAAGGGCTTTACAGGCGTTCAATAAAGCCGTGTTGCAGGTAGCCGAAATTGAGCAAGCTCATATGATCGCAAGCCATTTCGATTATCTTTTGAAAGTTCGCACGAGTGATATGGCTGCTTACCGGACGATTCTCGGTGAGAAAATCTCTGCGTTGCCGCACGTAGCGAGCACATCGACCTATGTCGCAATGCAGGCTGTAAAAGATACTGGCCTCGCAGAGATGTGACTTTTCTGGGACTGGGTACTCGTGCGAGGCTTTGTTTATGAAACTATGTGCAATTCTGATACTACTAACGATTTCGGGGCGGGCTTTGGCTTGCCCAGTTGCTCCAGATCACCAGAACGCTCTTGATGTTCTCATTGACCAGCTCCAAAAAGCTCCGAATGAGGCGGTGGCTCGCGGTCTCTCAAATAATATGTGGACCTACTGGGCTGATGCACCCGATGAGATTTCTCAGGAAATACTGGATCGAGGCATGAGTCGGCGCGCGGCGTGGGACTTGTCGGGAGCTCGGGAAGACTTTGACCGTCTTGTCAAATATTGTCCCGAGTTTGCTGAGGGATACAACCAACGAGCCTTCGTCAACTTTCTACGAAAGGATTATGTGGCTGCGCTTCCTGACCTGGAGCGCGCCATCGTCCTGTCCCCACGCCACGTAGGTGCGTTGTCAGGGCGGGCTCTGGCATTGGTAGCGTTAGGGCGTGATGCGGAAGCTCAGGATGCTTTGGCGGAAGCTTTGGAGTTGAACCCATGGTTACCGGAGCGTCGTTTGCTAAAGCCCCCAGCGGCAAAGGAAAAGCAGGGGCAAGACCTGTAAGGCTTCAATGCCAAATGCACAAAAAAAGTTCGTGAGTAACCTTGTCCCGACCAATTACATCCATCACCCTTCGTTTTTGCAGCTACATGCTTTCACTGTCGCCTTTCAAAGTCCGCCACCTCCTGCCAAGGTTTGTAATCATTGGCATTTTGAAGCGTTTGAATAATTATGGTTCAAAACTTTCTCAAATAGTTAAAGTGCATTTCCTTTCAAGCCTCGCCGCTCTGCTGTCAGTTTTAATCGTGGGTGGGCAAGGCGTTTACGCGCAGTCGGTTGCGATTGGGTTAGAGGCAGCGCAAAGAGGCGACTTCGCGTTGGCTCTTGGGGAATGGCAACCATTGGCGGATCAGGGAGACGCAGACGCACAGTTTTACGTAGGTGTGCTGCACTTCAACGGTTATGGCGTCACTCAAGACCGAAATGCTGCAGAGAAGTGGTATCGCCTCGCGGCAGAACAGGGGTTGGCACGGGCGCAGTTCAATTTGGGCGTTATGTTTTTCAACGGATATGGTGTCGTTCAGAATTATAGCGAGGCTGGGAAGTGGTACCGCTTGTCGGCGCAGCAAGGCGAGGCTCAGGCGCAGAATAACCTTGGTTACATGTATTGGAAAGGCGAGGGTGTTCAGCAAGATTATCTGGAAGCTATGACTTATTTCCGTCTCTCAGCTGCGCAGGGGCACGGGCAGGCACAGTTTAGTCTGGGATGGATGTACTGGAAGGGTGAAGGTGTCGTTCAGGACGATGTTTTTGCGCACATGTGGTTTAGCATCGCGGAGTCTCAGGGCCATGACGAAGGAAAAAAAAATCGTATCGGGGTAGAGATGACAATGACGGCAAATGACATAGCAAAAGCGCAACTTCTGGTCCGCGATTGCGTTGCTTTGAACTTTAAGGGGTGCTGACTAGTTCGCATATTCATCCAATTACGGCGTCGGTAGTGTATTGCTAGAAAGTTACCGGCTGCACCGAAAGGCTTCCTCCTTCAGGTGGAGGATGTAAGGCGCATCACGCCGTAGCGTGATTTCCTTTTTGTTCCTATTTTGTTTTGGACACAAGTAGTTGGGGATAATGTGACTCCTCCCGTCCTTCAGGACGGAAGGAGTCACCAACCAAACGCGCGAGCATAGGATTATTGATGAGGCAAATGGCCAATGTGGCTGCGGCCACCAGCCGATTACATTGCCAGAGACCAATCTCAGCGGTTTGCTTCCGCATCACGAAGATACACCAAAGCGACTAACAGTCCGCTGAAACCCAGCATATGACCAATGGCCACAAGTCCAAAGGTGTAGTAGCTGTCCAGCACAATCGAAACAATGGCGTTCACATCTTCACTAGCTCCTGCATCAGCACATGCGCTGTCGTGAGAGTGTAGGACTTGAAAGGGTTGTCAAACTCCTCAATGACAGCGTCCCATCCGGACACCACATTCTCGTTGAAAATCACTTGTGGATTTCCTGCTTGATTTGAAAGACCCGCGCCAAAAGGCCAGCAGAAACAATGGAACTGATAAGCTGGGCAAAAGTCGTTGATTAAAAGTCTTCAAGATTTGAATTTTTGCCAAGGTAGCAGGGTGGTTGATTCCGCGTCTTCACCAAGAGGTGGAACGCTCGTCAACAGACCTTTTTTAGCACCGTTAGCGTGATGCATCTGAACCTAACGCTAGTTTCGAGGTGAAATATTATTTTTGGCCTCCCAGTTCACTGAAATGAGGTGATTAAGGGCTGCCAACGCCGTTATTTTTTAAAGTAAGCCGCGTATAGCCAAGTTTCGCATGAAGTGAGACGCTGCGAAGGTCCATTCCGAGCATTCGGTTGACAGACGTACCGTATTAGTCAGCGCACCCAGATGCGTATTTGCGATGGTGACAACGTCGCCAAGTTTATGGGTAAACCCTCCGCCTCGGGTGTCGCGATCCTTTGTCGGTGCGAAAAGTGTTCCCAAAAACAGCATTAGGCCGTCGGGATACTGGTGATGCCTGCCGATGGTCTGAGCCACTAGATCGGCTGGATCACGGCTAATTTGGGACATGCTTGAACTGCCGTCTAGAACAAACCCGTCTTCGCCCGTGACTGTTAGCGTCAGTTTAGCCTGACGCACATCATCCAGTGTATAGCCCTCAGTGAACAGGCGGATCATGGGCCCGATTGCGCAGGAAGCATTGTTGTCCTTCGCTTTACTCAGCAAAAGAGCGGATCTTCCTTCAACGTCGCGCAAGTTCACATCATTGCCGAGCGTCGCTCCTTTAATTTCAGCGCGTGAGTTGACGGCGAGCACAACCTCCGGCTCTGGGTTATTCCAAGTCGAAATCGGGTGCAGCCCGACATCGGCTCCATAGCCAACTGATGAAAGCACCTGTGCTTTCGAAAAGACTTCGGCGTCTGGGCCGATGCCTACCTCAAGATACTGGCTCCATAGTCCTTCTTCAATCAGGGCCTGTTTTACAGCGGTGGCGGCTTCAGAGCCAGGCACAATTTCGGATAGGCTTTCACCGATCCGGGCGGCGATCTTCGCGCGGATGACCTGTGCTCTTGTAGGATCGCCAGTGGCTTTTTCTTCGATCACGCGTTCGACCATAGATCCTGCGAAAGTGACGCCGCATGCTTTGATTGATTGTAAGTCGCAGGGCGCAAGCCATTGATGCTTCGCCTCTAACGGGCCAAGATCCTCACCTACCGCATTGCGAACAAAATCGCATGCGTCATCGCGTTCCATAATGTCACGAGTAGTGGGTGCAGTTTTCGAGGTAATATCAATTACCCTGCCGCTGCGAAAGGTTACTACGCAAGGGCCAATATCGGTTCGTTCGACGCGCCCTAGCCATAACCCGCTTGGGTCAAGTGTTGTGATATTCATTTTCAGTTCCTGAGATAAGGGGAGCTTGCGAGGGAGCAGAACGCCCAATCGCTGAGCCGGATAAAGTGGACTGGCCCCAACAAACCTCGAATACGATCGAAATAGGGGCGTAAATCGTCAATCTGCTTACCAGACGTCTGATTTCATCCCTATTTTTAGGGATCAGCCTGCCGTATATGGCTCTAAAAATTAGGATGCAGTAAGGGATGATAGGTGAGTGGGCCCTTGTCCAACCCGCGGCCGTTGATCCATCGACTGGAATGCACTTTGGTTCTTTGTGGGAGCTTGAAACATTCAAGTTTGAAATCATGGTTACATCTCTATTCTGCCCAATACATAGATTGAATGACATCTTTGACGATGGAGAAGGGGTTGTAATTTTACGCAACATTGTTGGCTATTGATTGCAAAGGTGCATCAAGCCGGATTAGGCCCTCTAATCGCAGATCAGACCAAAGAGCCATTGGAATATCGCGTTCCAGCAAGGTTGTGTTGGCGTTTACCTCCGCGGCGTTTACTGCCCCGGGGACGACAGTTTTAACGCAGGGGTGCTCAAGTACGAATTGAAGTGCAGCAGCGGCCAATGGTGTGTTGTGCGCTGAGCAGACTGCCTGAATTTTACGAACTTTCGCCATTACTTCCTCGGGTGCCTCGGCATAGTTGTATTTACAACCCGGTACAGCACCTGTGGCAAGAATACCGGAATTATATGGTCCTCCGAGGATGATGCCGACATCGCGATTTTTACAGAGCGGTAAGAAACTATCCAGTGCCTCCTGTTCTAGTAAGGTATAGCGTCCCGCAAGTAAGAACCCGTCAAAATCACCCAGCCCCAACAGCCGTTCACAGACTTGCCATTCATTCACGCCTGCGCCGATAGCGGCAATTTCACCGGCATCTCGCAACTCCGTCAACGCTTTGTATCCGCCGCGATCAAATAATTCGCGCACCTTTGCGTCCGAGGCTCCTTCGCTGCCCTGACTAAAAGCGCAGACGTCGTGGACTAATAGAATATCAGTATTAGCCACGCCAATTCGCCCACGGCTCGCATCGTAGGAACGCATCACGCCATCATATGTATAGTCGAATACGATCCGCCTGTGTGGCACATCGACGAAGGCCTCTGGGGTGACCTCGTGAGGTTCGCATTCCAGCAACAGACGCCCTACTTTTGTTGAAAGCTGGATATTGTCGCGCCCAAATTTTTTAATGGCCTTGCCAAAGCGAGTTTCAGAGCGCCCTAGTCCATACTGAGGCGCAGTATCAAAGAAACGGATGCCTGCATCATAAGCCGATTGAAGTGCAGCCTGCGCGTCCATGTCGCTAATTTTACGATACAGGTTACCGATTGGTGCGCCGCCAAAACCCATACGTGTCAGAGGAATGGGGCGGGCTGTACGGGAGTTAAGATGAGTGATATCCGAGACCTTCATCTGAAATCCTTTGCATTATTCATTGAGCAGCAGGCGAGAGGCTGAATATTCTGGAGTGCTGTTTCCACTGCTTGTCAGGTGCTCCATACGGGTGCGGTGTTGACGGTCGCGATGTTGCGCAAAGCTCTTCCCATTCATTCTGAAATTATCATCAGTTAACTATTGCCTAACATGTTAACATGTTAGCCGAAAGCGAGTGTTTAGTTGAAACGTCAACTATTAAGGTCGTTGGATGTCGTATTGCCCGTCCGAGATTTCCAGCCTGCTCGCGCAAAATGTGCTTTGAGGTTCTGCGTTAAGTTGAAACTAACTAGTGTCCCAATAGCTATTATACGTATCGCCGCCAAATGTGCAGTCCGTACCAAATTCAATTTTTGCTTAACACGGGAACGCCATATTGTGACGGTATCCGGAAATGACAATCCGCTTCGAATGTTTGAAGCACCGTGTAAGTAAAGCGGTAAAAATATTCACCTTGCTTGCCTTTTTTCTAAATATTGAGGCTGGCTTGCTCGCCTGCTACGACAACATCACCCGAATGTTGTGTGTGGATTTAATCTTTGTTTAGCAGTTATAAAAAATTGCGTCTTATGGCCCTTGAGTCTACCCAGTAAAATGCGTACCAAAATAATCGTCCCTTCGAGAAGGCCGTTTCAGTTCCACTAGGAGTTGTGACTGCGGATCGCCGGGCAACGCCTGATGCGGGCGTGATGGAATGGTAGACATACCAGACTTAAAATCTGTTGGGCGAATGCCCGTGTGGGTTCGAATCCCACCGCCCGCACCACAAACCACCTCAAGAACCAATAAAATAATGCTTTAGCGCCTGTTTGGGGGCTGCTTATCCCCCGAAATATGCAGCCAGCATACCTGCCGTTCACTGGTGACATCTGTTGTGATGAATTGCCTATAAAGCGTAACCGCTCACCGCCAAAATGCGAGCAAATCCCTGAAATCTTAAAGACTGTGACCGCTACAGGTGCGTCTGGTCTGTATTTACGGAGGTTTGCGAGTATGCAGCCACAACTATTGAACCAGCAAGAGAAAGCTGCCGCGTTAAACGTATCCATTGAAACGCTCCGTCGCTGGTACAAGCGTGGCGTTGGACCCGAATGCATCCAATATATGGGAACATTGCGCTATCTGCCAGAGCCGCACCTGTCACGTCAGTTAATGCCGCCAAGGCTCTCAGTGACGCTGTTAACGGTTTGGCCCCATCCACACAAACCGCGATTAAAACTCTTGAGGGTTTGGACGGCAAGATTGAAGAAATCTATCCCGCGCAAGCGTCGCAGTGCAATTTTTCCATCAACTGTCGATCAATTACGAGGACAGACGGCAGATGTTCTTGTTGCCCATAAAGTGCCTGGTACACATGACACGGTTTCTCTGCAATCGATGAATTGGCAGTTTCACTTGGTTCTAAATTGGTTGTTTATGGTCATCACCACGAAGCAATCACAACATGTCTTAAGGGACATGCCGCTGCCGTGCGGGGCATGGGCATGGCTGAAGTTTGGTATCCAGGTGAAATCGCCATCAATTGAATTAACCCTTGGCCGTCTTTGGACGATAGTATGAAAATTAACAGCATTAACTAGTCAAAATTGAGTAGACCAACAGAGTTTAGTAATCCGATCCCATCCAGCTAAGTCTTAAACGGTTTTGCGTGTGTTTCACTTTGGATGAATTTTAACTAAGGGAAGAGAGAGAGCATATTTTGAAACAGATATTTATATGACCAGGCCACAGCGAAAAGCTGTAGCCTGGACGCTTTTTGATTAAAGTTGGATGCGGAACCGAGCAAATCCGTCTGGACCCTCTCCGGCCGGTTCGATTTCAACACCTTCAATACTATCGCTGTATTCAGCTGCTTTTGGCCCCGTATCAAATAGTACTGTTGCGCCGTTTAGAGGGGCAAAACTCCAGTTCGCGTCGGCCTTTGGGCTGATTGTGCCCTGCTCAACGATATAGCGTACGATGACATCACGATTTGTATCTGGGCCCTCGAATATGACCGTGTCACCTAAGGCGCCGGGGAATTTGCCACCACCGCTTGCACGGTAGTTATTCGTGGCTATTACAAATTTCTGTTCTGTATCAATAGGTTTTCCGTTGAACATCAGGTTTTTAATTCGGTTTGCATCAGAAGCGCCAGGTTCTCCCTTGGTGCCAAACTTTGAAGGTTCGCTCAGATCAATTTCATAAGTCACACCATCAATGACGTCAAAGTTGTATGAGGGAAACTTTGGGTTCAGAAGAACCTGATCAGCTTTTCCTGGTTCGATTTGATTGAAAATGCCTGCAGACCGCTCAAGCCAATCCTTGACCTGAGCACCGGTCACGAGAACTGCGCGTGCTGTGTTGGGGTATAGATACAGGTCCGCGACATTTTTGATAGCTACGTTACCTTTAGGCACATCGGTATAATATTCGGGACCTCCTCGTCCCCCCGCCTTGAAAGGTGCTGCGGCAGACAAGATTGGAAGGTCCTCATAGTCAGTGCCCTTCATCATTTCACCTATGTACCAAGTCTGAGCAATTGACACGATCTGAACAGATGGATCATCGGCTACTAGTGCGAAGTAACTGTGCAAAGGCGCATCAGTTTTGCCGACAGCACGACGCACATAGGCAAGCGTTTCCTCGTGTTCTGTCGCGACTGACGCCAGCACTGCCTCATCATCTTTAACCAGCGCCGTGTACGATCGATCTTCGTTGCGTTTCGAAATTGGACGCGCTTGTGATTCATGCCCTACAATTCGCCATTCATTTCCATCCCGTTCGAGAACGAGATCTATCAGGCCTAAATGGCTACCCCAGTACCCGCCCATAGTGGCTGGCTTGCCGTGGATTGTGCCGGCGGTCGCGTCCACAGCCTCAAACCCTTCATATTTTGAAGATGGGAACACTCGGTGACTGTGCCCTGTCATTACTGCGTCAATTCCATCTACCGAAGCTACTGGCACGGAGGCGTTTTCCATACCACTTGTTTCCTGCGCTGCCCCGATCCCAGAGTGCGACAAAGCGATGATAATATCGGCGCCTTTTTCTTTCATCTCCGGAACGTAAGCTCTTGCAGTCTCCATTATATCGCGGGTCTGAACTTTACCTTCTAAATGGCGGCGGTCCCAGTTCATAATCTGAGGTGGAACAAATCCGATTAACCCGATTTTGATAGGATGGGTTACACCAGCTCCGTCTTTGATGGTGCGATCTAGGATCACGTAGGGTGCCACTAGGGTGCTATCGGCTGTCGGTGATCCATTCATCTCTTTGATCACATTTGCTGAAACCACTGGAAAGTTCGCCCCGGCCAACGACTTCATCAAAAATTCAAGACCATAATTGAACTCATGGTTACCCAAGGTTGATCCATCAAAGCCGACTGTATTCATGGCGGATATCACGGGATGCATGTCCCCTTCTTTCATGCCCCTTTCGTATGCGATGTAATCGCCCATTGGATTGCCCTGCAAGAAATCACCATTATCCAAAAGAAGTGAATTTGTTGCTTCAGCGCGGATTTGTTTAACTATGGACGCTGTTCTTGAAAGCCCAACGGTATCGCGTGGTTTGTCTGCATAGTAGTCGTATGGGAAAACATGCACGTGCAAATCAGTTGTTTCCATCAGTCTCAGGTGTGCCTGATTAGCGGCAGCGTGAACAGAAAACGGGTGGAGCGCTAGCAGACCTGCACTACCTGCCAAAAAAGATCTGCGGTCTAATTGAAGTGGCATTTTTTTCTCCATTATTGTTTATATATTATGGCCCACGACCTGCTCATAATGCGCGCAAAGCGGCATGAGCACGGGCATCTAGATGAAACACAATGTACAAGTTGTAGCAGGAATAATCAGTTTGATGCTAGTTACTAAAGTTTCTTTAGTAGATCATTGAACAAAATTTTTAAAATGCCGAAGAGCGGTTCAATGACCTAAAAGCACTTTGAGCAAGACGTTTTTGATTCTGCTCAGCTCGGAAGCAAGGGTACTCATCGCATTTGCAAGCATTTTGGAATTCGTGAATTACGCGAAGCTGCGTGCTGTCGCTTCCTTTGCTTATCTGGCAAAAGAAACTCAGCTGTGCTTGCCTGCAAACCGCTCTTGCCAAGTTTCCCGCTCATCGTCAGAGATTTTGCGAAAGGTAACATCTGGAACGGTAAAGCTATGCCCAGTGGTCAGTGTTTCAAGCGCTTCAGGAACATTATCGGGCCAGGTTTCGTCGGCACTTTCCATGGCTTTCATCAAAGTTGCGGCAGCATCCGGAATAAACGGTGCAGAAAGAACTGCGTATAGCCGGATCAGGTTAAGCGCCAAACGTATCTGCATTGCCGCGGTTTGTGGATCAGTCTTGAAGATCGACCATGGTGCCGCAGATTGCAGATATTCGTTACCCTCTGCCCATATTGCGCGCAGTTCTTGTGCTGACTTGCGAACCTCCATATTCGACATGTGACCTTCAAACTGGCGAATCCGTAATGACAGGGCGGAGATTAGGGCGTACTCGATCTTGGTGTAGGAGCCGCCTGCGGGCACATTTTCGCCAAATTTTGAACGGCAGAACTTCGTTACTCGGCTAACGAAATTACCGAGTACATCGGCTAGATCCTTGTTCACGGACTGTTGGAAGTTTTCCCAAGTGAATTCGCTATCACTACTTTCTGGTGCATGACTTAGTAGCCACCACCGCCAGTAGTCAGCCGGTAAAATATCTAATGCTTGATCCATAAAAACGCCGCGTCCGCGGGACGTTGAGAACTGGCCACCATCATAATTTAGGTAATTGAATGACTTAATGTAATCTACAGCTTTCCAGGGCTCTTTGGATCCTAAAATTGTGCAAGGAAAGCTCAGAGTGTGGAATGGAACATTATCTTTGCCCATGAACTGAGTATAGGTCACATCATGGGCGCCTTTGTCCGTTCGCCACCAACGCTGCCAATCTTGACCTTTGCCTGCGGCAACCCACTCCTGAGCGCAGGCAATATACTCAATTGGAGCATCGAACCAGACATAGAAAACTTTGCCTTCCATCCCTGGCCAGTATGTGTCGCCGCGCTTAACGGGAACACCCCAGTCAAGATCACGGGTGATGCCCCGGTCCTGCAGGCCATCACCGTCATTTAGCCATTTGTTGGCAATCGAGGTGGTTAGGATTGGCCAGTCAATTTTGCTGTCAATCCAGTCTTGCAGTTTGTCGCGCATTTGGGACTGGCACAGGAAAAGATGTTTGGTTTCGCGCTCTTCAAGATCAGTGGATCCGGAAATCGTGGAGTAGGAATTTATTAGGTCTGTTGGCTCCAATTGCTTCGTGCAGTTGTCACACTGGTCGCCTCGCGCACCTTCAAAGCCACAATTTGGGCAGGTACCCTCAATGTAGCGATCAGGCAGAAAGCGTTTATCTGCATTCGAGTATATCTGTGTTTCAACAACTTCGCGCACTAACCCCATGTCAGCCAGACGTCCGGCGAAATGTTGGGTCAATGCATGATTCTGTGGGCTGGATGAGCGGCCGTAGTGATCGAAACTCAGACGAAAACCGTTTGCAATTTTGGCCTGAATCTCGTGCAACTCTGTGCAGTACTCTGCGACGGGCACGTTGGCTTTGGCGGCGGCCAACTCGGCGGGTGTTCCATGTTCATCTGTAGCGCACAGGAACAGCACTTCGTGCCCGCGGGCGCGTAGGTAGCGGGCGAACAAATCGGCAGGTAGTTGGCTTCCTACAAGGTTCCCGAGGTGCTTGATCCCGTTAATATACGGTAGGGCTGAGGTGATCAGGTGGCGCGCCATGTCAGGCTCCCATGCTTCATCTTCGCATTCGGTTTAGACGAAACTGCGGGGCAGTGCCAGAGGGTGAAACTGCCCACCTGCATCTGCGTTAGTTAGATTGCAAAACTACATCTGCATGTCTCAGCGTGCGACGTTTTTTGGTGTGGCTCTTATCAAGTCGTTTTAATTTTGGCGCTGTATGAGGCTAGCTGAGGCTTTTGGGGTAGGCCAGTCACTTTCCAGCATTTTATTGGGTCGGTGCGAGCACGTAGACGTGTCAAGGTCCAGGCGTCTTCTTCTGCGCTGTGGGCTTGCGCCATATGCCAGCGACTCTCTACTCCTTGCGCACCGCCATTGCTAGGGGTGAGAATAAGCCCCAGCGGCGTTTGACCGGTCTCTCGCATGCTGGTTTCGGCGGCTATGTGCAGCCGCCGCACTGGGGTGAGGGCGGGCAATCCGGGCAGATCGGCAACCACCAGTGGTACCAGTCCTGCACGTAGGGTTTCCTCCATCGTCCAAAGCAGTTCTTCGGAGCGGCGTGGGGTAATGAAAGTAAACCTTCCGGGATTAACAAACTGGGTCATGCCATCAGGATTGAGAGGGGCTGCGCTCCAGTTTGGGGCAATCCAGAATACGGGACCTCTGGTATGGTGGGCCAGCCACAAAGCAAAAGTGTAGCGTGCTGGGCCGCAGGCTTCGTGCAGGCGAGATAGTGCCAAACCGATGCCGGGGGCCGGCTCTAAGATGGGGCGCTGCCGTTCATGGGCTCGTTTGAGAAGATGATTCACCATATACGTACTTTAAGATGTTCTTTTTTTGTTCTCAATATCATTCTCTTTACCTGCGCGTTGATTTCCGTCACCGTGATTGCAGTAGAAAGGAATATCATGAGCGAACATGGATATCAGAGCGGCAGGTTAAATCTGCCATTTGTCGGCATTTCGACATTCGGCAAACGACCTTATGTCGAGAACTGGTCCGCGATTGAAGCAGATGTAGCCATTTTGGGTGCACCTTTCGACTTTGGTACACAGTGGCGCAGCGGTGCGCGGTTTGGACCTCGAGCGGTGCGTGAAGCCTCGACCTTGTTCAGTTTTGGTCATGCAGGGGCTTATGATCACGAGGACGACGCCATCTATCTGCCGGCATCGGTTCGCATGGTGGACATTGGTGATGCAGACATTGTGCATACCAACACAGAGAGGAGCCATGCTAACATTGAGGTTGGCGTACGGGCCATTCTGGAGGCAGCAGCACTTCCGGTCGTAATCGGTGGTGACCATTCAGTAAATATTCCCTGTATCACCGCGTTCGAGGGGCAGGGTGATATCCATATTCTGCAAATTGATGCTCATCTGGACTTTGTTGATGAGCGTCATGGGGTGCGATTTGGACATGGCAATCCAATGCGACGTGCTGCTGAAAAACCTTACGTTACGGGGCTGACACAGGTGGGTATCCGAAATGTTAGTTCCACAGCCCGTGAGGGCTATGACGATGCTCGCCGAATGGGCAGTGATATTCTAAGTGTTCGGCAAGTTCGCAAACTAGGCCCTGATGCGGTGATTGCGCGCATCCCGGATGGCGCACGCGTTTACGTAACGATCGATATAGATGGGTTTTGTCCTTCGATTGCGCCGGGCACTGGAACGCCAAGCCATGGAGGTTTCTTGTATTACGATGTTCTCGAAATACTACAGACACTCGCCAATCGTCACAAAATTGTGGGCATTGACCTGGTCGAGGTGGCACCGGATTACGATCCCACCGGAACAACCTCTGTGCTTGCGGCGCAGATTATTCTAAATGTTTTGGGGTTCATTTTCCACGCGCGCGACACAGGATGATTTCAAAAAACTTTTGGCTGCAACATGACAGCCCTTGCGCACTCAATATCTGCGTTTAATTTGGTGAAAAACATCCTCCAGACAGGACAAAAATTATGAAAATGAACCCGTTGGGCCGCACTGGCATTAAAGTTTCGGAGCTTTGCATCGGAACAATGACATTTGGCACTCAGACGGATGAGGGTGAATCACATGCACAGATCGACATGGCTCTCAATTATGGAATCAATTTTCTGGATACGGCTGAAATGTACCCAGTTAATCCGATCAGCTCTCAAACTCAGGGCGACAGCGAAGTAATCGTAGGCAATTGGATAGCAAGTAGTGGTCGCAGGAATGACGTCGTAGTTGCGACCAAACATTCCGGCGCGGGCTTGAGGCATATTCGTGATGGGGCGCCGATCACGGCATGTAGTATTTCAGAGGCCATTGAGGGATCACTTAAACGGTTGAAGACTGATTACATTGACCTTTATCAGTTCCATTGGCCTAACCGTGGGTCGTATATGTTCAGGCAGAATTGGCGCTTTGATCCCTCAAAACAAGACACTACGAGCACATTGTCACACATGGAAGATGCCCTTGAAGTTTTGCAAAGGGAAGTAGATCGAGGACATATCCGAGCTTTTGGTCTATCTAACGAAAGCGCTTGGGGCACGAGCCAGTGGCTGCGAATGGCACAGGCTGTGGGCGGGCCGCGGGTGGCGTCCGTGCAGAACGAATACTCTTTGCTGTGTCGTTTGTACGACACGGACATGGCCGAGATGAGTGTGCACGAAGACCTCATCTTGCTTGCGTTTTCGCCTCTCGCGACTGGCTTGTTGACCGGCAAGTATCAAGGCGGCGCTGTGCCTGAAGGGTCGCGCAAATTACTTCAGGAAACGCTGGGAGGTCGCGTCACCCCACGGGTGTTTGAGGCAGTGGAGGGCTATCTGTCAATTGCTCGCCGTCATGGGCTGGATCCAGTCCACATGGCGTTGGCATTTACGTTGCAGCGCCCTTTTATCTGTAGCTCTATCTTTGGAGCGACACGATTGGATCAACTCGAGCATATTCTCAAAATGGATGGTCTTCGTTTGAGTGATGCAGTGCTGGATGAAATAGATCAGGTGCACATCCAGTACCCAATGCCATTTTAATAAAAACCTAGTCGAAACCGCGTGACGTCATAGACATTGGGAAGCGCCACACAATGGCATTTTCAAACTCTGTGGCGTTTAGGTTAATTTTTGAGTAATGCGTAAAGCGAATAGTCAGGCGAAGCTTATGGATTAAGCAGCTTGCTTACGGTGCAGGGATTGGACAAGCAATGCAGAACGAGATTTTGGCCGTTGTTCGGGCTTCGACACCTCGCCGTTGGTTGGGTATTTTTGTGCTGGGCTCTTTAGGTTGCTTATTAGTTTATCTTGGCTTCACAACATCGCCATCGTTTGCGTGGCAAATGTTTCTGATCATAACTGGGTTTGCGTTTTTGTGGTTAGCAAATGCAACGCGTCGAGCGACAGAATTCCAAATAGAACTGACTCGTCAAGAAATACGCACCAGTTCGGGCGAAATCATCGCATATATCGGTGACATTACGCAGGTTGAACGAGGTGTGTTTGCCATGAAGCCGTCAAACGGTTTCCTACTGCGGCTCAAGACTTCCCGTGCACGCCGGTGGCAACCCGGTCTTTGGTGGGCGATGGGGCGAAAGGTCGGTATCGGTGGAGTAACTCCAGCATCACAATCAAAGGCCATGGCCCAAATCCTGGAGGCAATTCTCGCCGAGGCAGTTCAGGAAGCCGACCATGCCAATTGAGGAGCAAACCTTGGACGTGTGAATACAAACGTATTCATGCTGATATTGTTCATCCCGATGTTGACTGGCGGATCGTAGGTGCCAAAAGACTGAACCAAAATTAGGCGTTCTCCATCGACCATGACGGGTAATTTATCTTTCAGTGTAACAAGGTCAGCTTCTGCCAGCCCGGTATCAAGGCCTGTACCAAAGGACCAGTCGAGACTGTGCTCGTCGTCGGAACTGTCGTACGCAATGACACTGATGCGCAATGCGTCGACGTTATCTAATTTCGACATACTTTCGAACAAACTCATGGCATTGTTTATATAGGCTTCGTTCACGGCCGCGGTTTCTCGTGACAACATGTCCGAAATTGTGAACGCTGCTTTTTCGGTCGATGACCGTGTTTTGTACATGTCAAAAAAAACGGCCATTGCCAGAAATGCCCAAAATAACGCTGGCACGATTATTACGGCTTCTATTGCAACCGTTCCCTTCGTGTCGTCGCGAAAATGCTTGAGAAATGATTTAAAAGGAAAAGTTACGTAGGTCATTTTGGTTCCTGGACAAAAGCTGTGGTTGTAACAAGCGCGTAGTCGCCAGCATTGTCTGTTTCAAAAGATGCGCCCAACCCTGTGGTTGGGAATAACGGTTCAATTTTTGCGCAGGCTCGCAAAACCATCAGTTGGTTGCTTACCCCTGACTCAAATGTCGAAAGCGGCTGAACCACTTCGGCGCGATCTGTGCAAACTGTTTCTGTCGGAATACCAGTCCAATTACGCAGATCCATCGTCATCATCTCAAGTTTCAAGTTATTGGAACAATCGGGGATTATACTGGCAACTTCACAAATATCGTCGCGTATATCGTCATGAACAAAGTCTACTCCCGTGGTCAGACGAATATCGCGGACGACCACATCGAGCGCCCGCTCCAGAAGAGCGTAGCGCAACGTCAGCACTCCTAATTCGACTGATGACAGCAAAATAATCAGTAAAACTGGCACCATGATAACAAATTCGATTGTGGCATGCCCGTCTTCAGATGTCTTAAAATAGGAGAAATACTTGGGAGCGCGCGTCTTCATTGCGTTAACCTCAATTGACGAATGGATGTCGCAATGGCTGCAAACGCATCAGAGATTTCTAAACCATCTACGTCGAAATAATGACTGTCAGAGCTGGCACAATCTTTCAGAATTGCTTGCCCAGAACTTGGCGCCTCAAATCCTATCGAGAAGACGATGATGTCCTCTTCTTTGGCTGCGTCGCAGATATTTTTTGTGCGATTGTTCTTTGTCTCAGAGCCAACATAGGCACGCACGTCATAGTACCATTCGTTCCATGCCTGATTATCATTCATCCAAGGTTCGTAATTGTCTTCGACGTTCGCCTCGAGCGATGTATAAGCCCAAAGATCAGGATATTGCAGGCGCACGGCCTCGCCAGCTTCTGAGACGGTTGTGATAACTTCTTCATACGTCTTCCTGTTGCCCCATTTCTTGCATTGTCCCTTTTTCTTTCCCTTTTTACGATACTTTTTGCAGTATTCCTCGACATGTTCGATCCATTCGCTAGACGTGATCTCGCCATTACCAAACGGATGATCTGCCCATTCGTCAGTATTTGGCCAGTAGTAGAGGCCGTCATCGTTTTCGTCGTTGTTATTCTGGTCGTCGTAATCAGTACCCACGTAAACGGAATACAGTTTCTCTGAATCGTTCCACCAAATATTTGAGTCACCATCACGAAAGTCGTTGTTTACGTAATATTGCGACGTGTTTCGACCGTCAGTCATCAACACTACCACTTTTAGCGACTCGGCATCATTGTGGCTGTAAGGGCGTCCGGCAAAGTCGGCTGACACATCGCCTTGCTCTATCAGATGGCTGATCGAGGCCTGTGTAGACGGATCTAAGAGGGCTGTTCCCCATTTCATGCCAACGTCAATTGATGTGTTACCCGTTGCGTAAAGATTGTCGATATAATCTTTGAGAGCGTCCAAATCATGCTCTAAAATGAGCGCTTCACTTTGTTCATCGGGACGACAGACCGGCCAAGAGACGAGATTCTTTGGTTCATCGTCTCTCCCATCAAAATCACCCCAAGGGCTGAAATGCATTGCCTGTTTCCAGCGATCCATTGGGTTAAGACCTACTGTCTCAAAGTCGCCACTGCTAAAATGAATACACTGTGAATATCCCTGCTGGTTCGACGCGGCTTCCGAGGCGCCTTCGTCAAGAGCAGTGTCTACATCTATGTCTCCGTTTATGGACGCGTTGAGGGTGTCGAATAGATTTTTGGAAATCGAGACCTGCGTGGCATATGGAATGATTGATACAGAAAGTGCGCCGTCTTCCGTATTTTCGACCATTGCCTCGACGAAATCCTTGGCGGCGACCTTGAGGTTAGACAGTCTTGAGTTCGAATTCATCGAACCCGATACGTCTAAAACTAGAGAGATTTCAAGATTTCCAATGCGCTCCACAGCTGTCCCCGTTACCGCAGCTGTAAGAGTTTCGACCCCAACCATCTTCATAAAAATGGTGTCGATATTTGTAGCTGCCGTGGCTGAAACTGCTCGGTAATTTAAGCCTTGGTCAACGTTAACGCTGCTGAGGTAGTCAGTCATTCCGGCTTTTTCAAAGTAGTCTTCAACGACCTCTTTCGGAGCAAGAGTTTGGTCAAGATCAGCGGCAGAAATGATGGCGCGGTCAAGAGTATGCTGCAGGCGCGTGCGTTTCATCTCTGAGTGCATGATGTCGACTCCGAGCCCTCCAACCATTAAGATCATTAGGAAAAGAAAAATGGCAAATCCAACGATTACGCCATCTTCGTTTCGCCAGAAACGGATCAGGCGGGCGGGTACAGTACTTGCAAAAGAAGGATACTCAGCTTGCAGAATTTTTTGCTTTAATTCTCGCATCTCTATAATCCAATTCAGTCCAAAAGTTGTCTTTTCACCCATTCAGATGAACGTTTTTCTCTCATTATGTCTCTCCACTAAAATTCGGGCAAAATTTAGACAAAAGCATGCTTGGTATGTGGGAAGGCAGCCAAATAAATTGCCTGATTTTATATCTTTATAAACAATGTTATGTGCTGGAGCGTATTGTCCACACGACCGAAACGACCTTAAAATTTCATCGGTTTTTCAATCATCACTCGTAAAACTTTATGAAACAGGCGTAGGGTGCCAAGGAGTACAGATGCGGTCGTGAGTCGCAGCCACAGGCTTTTGGAGAGGTTTATTGTGAGCGTTATCAAAGAACCGAGTTTTCGAGAAAGTGTTGATTTGATGTTTAACCGAGCGGTGTCCCTTATGGATTTACCGCCTGGCCTCGAAGAAAAAATACGTGTGTGTAACGCGACCTATACAGTTCGCTTCGGCGTGCGATTGCGCGGACGCATTCAAACCTTTACCGGATATCGGTCGGTGCACTCGGAACATATGGAACCCGTTAAAGGTGGTATTCGGTTCGCGCCGTCAGTCAATCAGGATGAGGTTGAGGCCTTAGCTGCGTTGATGACGTATAAATGTGCCTTGGTCGAGGCACCCTTCGGCGGTTCAAAAGGGGGCCTTTGTATCGATCCGAGGGAATTTGACGAACATGAACTGGAGCGTATTACTCGCCGTTTTGCATACGAATTGGCTAAACGTGATCTAATTCATCCGAGCCAAAACGTTCCTGCTCCCGACATGGGCACCGGTGAACGCGAGATGGCGTGGATTGCGGATCAGTACGCCCGGATGAATACCACCGATATTAATGCGAGAGCCTGTGTAACGGGTAAGCCATTGAATGCCGGAGGTATTTCGGGCCGTGTTGAAGCCACAGGGCGTGGTGTTCAGTACGCCTTACGTGAATTCTTTCGTCACGGAAGTGACGTGGAAAAGGCTAATCTAGATGGGTCTCTGGAAGGCAAGCGTCTGATAGTGCAGGGCCTAGGTAACGTGGGTTATCATGCCGCGAAGTTCCTTAGTGATGAGGACGGATCTGTTGTCACAGGAATAATTGAACGTGATGGTGCCTTGTTTAGTTCAAATGGATTGGATGTCGACGCCGTGCACCAGTGGCTGATAAAACATGGGGGAGTTGCCGGGTATCCCGATGCCACCTATTCCTCAGATGGAGCCGTAATGTTGGAGGAAGACTGTGACATTCTGATCCCAGCGGCTTTGGAAGGCGTTATCAATCTCTCGAATGCAAAGAATATAAAAGCGCCGTTGATAATTGAGGCTGCAAATGGCCCAATCACAGCCGGCGCGGATGATGTGTTGCGTGAAAAGGGCACCGTTATCATTCCGGATATGTATGCCAACGCGGGCGGAGTAACGGTATCCTATTTTGAGTGGGTAAAGAACCTAAGTCATATTCGTTTTGGGCGTATGCAAAGACGGCAGGAAGAAGCGAGACATCAGTTGGTGATTGATGAGCTGGAACGGCTCGACCGCTACCTGGGCGATGCTTGGTCAATGACACCGGCATTCAAGGAAAAATATTTGCGTGGTGCGGACGAGCTTGAATTGGTTCGGTCCGGCTTGGATGACACTATGCGTATTGCTTATCAATCGATGCGAGAAGTTTGGCATGATCGGGCAGATGTTGGGGACCTGCGTACGGCCGCTTATCTGGTTTCGATTAATAAAGTTGCGGCAAGCTATCGTGCAAAAGGGCTGTGATGACTATCGTTCATTGATTTAGAGTCGTCCTGCAGGTGGTGGTCTTTTCGTATTTTTGTTTCAAATTTACTCTCTGCGCGAGGATCGGTCTTTATGGTTAGGGGTTTCGTTACCGTATTAGCACCCATTTTACGGGCGCTTTGGGGTTGCCAAAACCAGTGGATGAGGCGGCCACATACCGAGCTTTAGCATTCACTTAGACCAAATTTAACAAGGATTGCGCTTGCCGCAAAATGGTTTGTGAGGCATCGAAAAGCTTGTTACCGCCATCTATGATGCGCAAGTTTGCAAAACTTTGAAAAGCTGCAGGTCTCAGTGTTTGGACTGATTGAGCCGCCATCCACAATGTATAGGGAACGAGTAGCAATTCTGCAGAGCTCTAATGACCTGTGGTCACCTCGCTTACGTTTCCTCAGTGACCAACTTGAAGGTGTATTAGCGAGTGCCTACGAGTGAGAACGCATTTGGCAAGGCAAACACTTAAGTGAGAGGCCGGTCACAAAGCGAAAACGCATTTTTTTGAATAGTTTGGTTAAGTCTTGCGTAAGGAAAAGAGTATTGGCAATTACTCAAGTAAAAAAAGAGGTCAGAATGTTTATCAATCGCGCACTTAAGGTCGTTTTTGCAGCCTACTTTTTTTGGAACCACCAAGCAGTTGCACAGCAAAGCCCGGGATGGTTCGGGGTGGTTGACGGCTTGGGCGTTTACCAGTCCGATTCTGATCTGAGCGCTGGAGGTTCGTTTTCTGCGAACCGCACCTTTTTGCGCGGAGGAGCGCTGTACAGAACCACAAATGCAACTTCGTTTGGGCTTCTTTTGAGTTACGGTCAGTTTTCATACGATTTCAACGTGCCGGGTGCCGCACCATGGGAAGATGTTCGCGACGTTCGCATTTCGGCTCCGATCCGGTTTTCGGTTGGAGATCGGACAGGTGTTGTTATCTCCCCACAGCTAAGGTGGGACTATGAAACGGATGCCAGCGCTTCAGACGGGTTCTCATACGGTGTGTTCGCTGGAGTGGGTTGGAAAGCGTCTCAATCGCTCACGATTGGTCCTGCTTTTGGCGTGTTCTCAAAGATTGGGGGCGGGAAATTGGAAGCTTTTCCTGCTCTGCTGGTCGACTGGGACATCTCAAACCGTTGGAATTTAAGTACTGGAACGGGGCTAGGTGCGTCTCAGGGCCCCGGTGTATCGCTTAGTTATCAGGCAAGCAAATCAACCACTATTTCGCTCATCACCCGATCAGAGCGCGTTAGGTTCCGGTTGGATAACGCTGGTGTTGCGTCAGGTGGAGTAGGCGAAGACGCAAGCATCCCAGTTGTGCTCTCTTTGGGATATGAACCAAATCCAGGCGTGTCATTAGTGGCATTTGCTGGTGCGGAGTTTGACGGTCGATTGAAACTTGAAAACGCATCAGGCTCGGTTGTTAGCTCGCAATCATACAAAACAGCTCCGATTGCGGGTTTATCCTTCAAGTTTCGATTTTGAGTTGAGTTTTTTTGTGTGATAGACAATCCTAAACCATTCTTGTCACCTTTGCAGGCTTTGAAGATTTGCCCGTGATATACCGTGACATTACGCTTTCGCACAAAGATAATCTCCGCTGTCGGGACGATGTGAAGTCATAATAAGTCAGAATATATAGCTTGTTGACCAGATTTTGTGCTGTGAGCCTTGTAATTGCTGCATGAGCGCGCTTTGTTCAATCAACATCCAACAGGAGGACAGGATGCGGTTTTCTGGATGGAAAATTTTCAGTGAGGGATTGACTGGAAATCAGGGGTGGCAGCAGCACTGGCGTGATGCGCAGCCAAAATCTGAGTATGACCTGATTATTATTGGCGGTGGCGGACACGGGCTATCAACAGCTTATTATTTGGCCAAAAATCATGGTATTTCTAAGGTTGCAGTTCTGGAAAAAGGATATTTGGGGGGTGGCAATATTGGCCGTAACACCACGATCGTGCGTGCCAACTATTTCCTGCCGGGCAACTCTGAATTTTATTCCCACTCGTTGAAATTATGGGAGGGGTTAGAAGATGAGCTAAACTACAACGTGATGCATTCTCAGCGTGGTTTGATAAACCTGTTTCACTCTGACGGTCAGCGAGATGCTTTCGTGCGGCGTGGAAATATGATGAAAAATCAGGGTGATGACGCAATTTTGTTGAATAGGAAGGGTGTGCGCAAGCATTTGCCATATCTTGATTTTGAACAAACTCGTTTCCCAATCTATGGTGGTCTCTTCCACCCGCGCGGCGGTACAGCGCGTCATGACGCAGTTGCCTGGGGTTATGCTCGTGGGGCGTCTGATCGCGGTGTCGACTTAGTACAAAATTGCGAAGTGACTGGAATTGATATTCAGGATGGCATTGTTCGTGGTGTCCAAACCAGCCGGGGCCCAATCAAAGCTAAAAAGGTTGGTATTATCGTAGCTGGGCGGTCGGGACTTGTTGCTGGAATGGCTGGACGGCGGTTACCAATCGAGAGCCATGTCCTTCAAGCCTTCGTTACCGAAGGTTTGAAGCCGGTGATCGATCACGTCATCAGTTTTGGAATGGGACATTTCTATATCAGTCAGTCGGACAAAGGGGGATTGGTGTTTGGTGGCGACTTAGATTTTTACGCTTCATACGCACAGCGTGGTAACTTGCCGATGGCTGAACATGTGATGGAGGCAGGCATGACGCTTATGCCCATGATTGGTAAAGCAAAGGTGCTTCGTAGCTGGGGTGGAGTTATGGACATGACGCCGGATGGCAGTCCGATCATTGATAAAGTAGACGGGATTGATGGTCTTTATATCGATTGTGGGTGGAACTATGGTGGCTTCAAAGCTGTGCCAGCATCCGGCTGGTGCATGGCGCACCTGATGGCTACCGGTGCACCGCATGCAGTAGCCTCAAAATATCGATTAGACCGATTCCGTACCGGTGTCGGCATTATGGATGAAGAAGGCACAGGCTCGCAGCATAATCTGCACTAAGGGAAACTAGCATGCGAATTTCATGTCCTAATTGTGGTGAGCGGGATCGGCGAGAATTTTATTACATGGGTGATTCAGTCGCTCTTCATCGTCCGAATGCCGATGCGGATGAAAGCATGTGGGATGACTACTTACATATTCGTGATAATCCGGCCGGTGACACTTGTGATCTATGGTACCACGAAGGGGGATGCGGAGCATGGATTGTTGTGACCCGAAACACGCTGACCCATGAAATCCACAAAACGGAGCTGGCCTCGAAAGTGAAGGAAGCGCACAGATGAGGCTCGAAAAAAAAGGCCTCATCGATAGGTCGGCACCCGTCACGTTCACTTTTAATGGGTGCACCTACGATGGGTTCGAGGGTGATACGCTAGCCTCGGCACTCTTGGCTAATGATGTGAAACTAGTTGCGCGGTCATTCAAATATCATCGACCGCGTGGGATCATGGGGGCAGGCAGTGAGGAAGCTAACGCGCTGGTCACGATAGGGCATGGGGCTTCTCAAGATCCGAACGTAAGGGCCACAGTACAGGAGGTTTTCCAAGGATTATCGGCGCGATCTCAGAATTGCTGGCCAAGCTTGGATTGGGATGTGCTGTCATTAAATGATCTTGCGGCACCATTCCTAGGAGCTGGTTTCTACTATAAAACATTCATGTGGCCGAGGGCACTTTGGGAGAAGATTTATGAGCCGGTGATTCGACGCTCTGCCGGAATCGGTGCACTGAGTGCTGATCACAACGCTGACGCCTATGAAAAGGCTTTTGCATTTTGTGATGTATTGGTGATTGGCTCTGGTCCTGCAGGTTTGATGGCAGCGTTAACTGCCGGGCGAGCGGGGGCCGATGTCATCCTTGCGGAGGAAGATCATCTCATGGGTGGTCGGCTTAACAGCGAAGTCGAACAAATCGATGGCATGACTTCTGCAAAATGGGCGGCGCAGATTATTATGGAACTTGGACAGATGTCAAATGTCCGGCTGATGCAACGGACAACCGTGACTGGCGCGTATGATCAAGGCACATACGGAGCTCTGGAGCGTGTTTCGCATCATTTGTCTGACCGAGGTGATCGCCCAGTTGAGTGCTTTTGGCGGATTGCGACTAAGCGTGCCATCTTGTGCGCTGGTGCTTTGGAGCGTCCAGTAGCATTTCAAAACAATGATCGGCCGGGCATTATGACAGCAGGTGCAGTGCGCAGCTATGTGAATCGTTATGGAGTTGCCCCCGGCCAGCGGGTAACGGTATTCGCCAACAATGACGAAGCCCATCGAACGGCGCTTGATTTGATCGGTGTAGGTGTGGATGTGACTGCCGTGATCGATAGTAGGGCGGATGCACCAAAAAGCGATCACTTCCAAGTAATACGGGATGCACAAATATGCAATTCTGCGGGCCGTAGGCGCCTTGAATCTGTCACGTATCGCACAACAACAGGCGAAAACAAGCTAGAGACTGATTGCCTGGCTGTTTCAGGAGGTTGGAACCCGACTGTGCATTTGACCTGCCACATGAACGGAAGGCCCGTATGGAATGATGATATCCAGTCATTTATTCCGGTTGCTGGCATGGTAACTGGTCTTGGCACTGCTGGAGCTTGTCAGGGGACTTTCTCTACCCATGGCGCTTTGCATGAGGGAGTGCTGGCTGCAGAGGCAGCTTTGGATGCGCTGGGTCTAAAACCGATCACAGAATCTTTGCCGGAAGCCGAGGATCGACCCTATCAGATAGCTGCGCTGTGGGCTGTCGGTGGTAGAGGCCGTGCTTGGATTGATTTTCAAAATGATGTCACCGTCAAGGATATAAAACAGGCGGCAACTGAAAATTTTGCTAGCGTCGAGCACATGAAGCGCTACACGACGCAAGGCATGAGTCCGGATCAGGGCAAGAATTCGAATGTAGTGGCCTTGGCAGTCTTGGCCGACGCTACAGGGCGTGGAATTCCAGAGACTGGCACAACGACGTTTCGGCCACCGTTTGTACCGGTGTCCATTGCAGCTATGGGTGCGGGAGCTCAGGGTATGGGCTTTGCTCCACAAAGGTTTACCACTAGCCACAAAGCCAGTGTCGAACGTGGCGCGCCAATGATTGAAGCAGGCCTGTGGTACCGTCCAAGTTATTTCCCGGCGCCTGGCGAAAATAACTGGCGCGAAGCGTGTGACCGCGAGGTCAACATGGTGCGTAATACGGTTGGGATTTGCGATGTTTCGACACTCGGTAAGATCGATATGCAAGGAACCGATGCCGGGGCGTTTTTGGATTTTGTATACTCTAATGTGTTTTCCACTCTGAAAATTGGGCGGGCGCGATACGGATTGATGCTGCGCGAAGATGGAACTGTAATGGATGACGGCACAACGGCCCGCATCGGCGAGACACAGTATGTAATGACAACCACTACGGCAGGGGCAGGCTCAGTAATGCGTCACCTCGAATACACTCAACAGTGTTTGTGCCCAGAACTTGACGTATCGATGTTATCGATAACTGAGCAATGGTCACAGTTTGCTGTAGCAGGTCCGAAGTCACGGGAGTTAATTAACGCACTAGTCGATGAAGATGTGACTGACGAAACTTGGCCTTTTATGGGGTGTGGTACCGTTTGTATTGAGGGCGTAAGTGGTCGTCTGTTTCGAATTTCCTTCAGTGGCGAACATGCTTACGAAATCGCAGTGCCGGCACGATATGGTGATAGTTTATTCCGACTTCTGACAGCGCGGGCAGAAGCGTTGGGTGGAGGCCTTTACGGAATGGAGGCGCTGAATGTGCTGAGGATCGAAAAGGGCTTCATCACGCATTCCGAGATCCATGGACGGGTTACGGCTTTTGACATCGGGGCTGAACGGATGGTGAGCCAGAAAAAAGACTGCATTGGTAAGACAATGAGCAAACGGCGCGGATTGAATGGCCCCGATCGTGAACAACTTGTGGGGCTGATGCCAATTGGGCCTGTTAAGCAGCTGACGGCTGGAGCCCATCTGTTTGAAGACGGAGTGCAGCAAATTCGTGAAAATGTGCAAGGCTACACTACCTCAGTCGGATTTTCCCCAACAATGCAAAGCTCTTTAGCTCTTGCGTTCCTTAGAAATGGCCGGGCACGCCACGGTGATACAATTATCATGGTAGACCATCTCAGGCGTGTCACAACACGCTGTACCGTTTGTGACCCAGTATTCTTTGATCCAGGGGGAGAGCGCACTCGTGGCTAATTTGATGGCAAAATCGCCCTGTGAGGGTTTATTACCTGTCGAATTTGACGGTGTCGTTCTGCGCGAACTTTCGATGGCGACTGTCACCTCTATTACACCGTTTAAAGGGCAAGAGAAAAAGGCGTCAAAGGCGCTTGAGGCAGCGCTTGGATTGCTAATGCCTAATGCAAACTGGGCAGCTGAAAACGAAGGTGCGCGCGCAATCTGGTTCGGGCAGGGGCGAATTCTACTAATTGGCGCAGATGCGCCGGAGGCGCTTAATGGCTGTGCAGCAATGACGGATCAGTCGGATGCTTGGATAATGATCCAGTTGGAGGGTCCAGCATCGAGAGATGTACTAGCGCGGTTAGTGCCAATCGATTTTCGACGCTCGGCATTTGAACTCGAACAAACTGCGCGCACAATGCTACAGCACATGTCAGTCTCAATCACTCGCGTCGGTGACGACGCGTTTCAGATAATGGCATTCCGTTCAATGGCGGCTACCTGTGTGCACGAATTAAAGATAGCAATGAAAGTGGTTGCAGCACGGGATACATACTGACATCAACTATTGTGTGTGCTTCAAAAAAAGGAAAACTACGATGCGAACCATGCCTGTTTTTGTTTTAAGTGTGATGATAATTACGACAGGTTTTTCTGCTCAGGCCCTGAGCAAGGAAAAGGAATGCGAATTGCAATCTGCGATAGTTAAACGCGCTGTCGAGTTGCGTATGGAACGCAAAAGTGAAAAAAAAGCGCTAGAAATGATGACGTCAGGTCAGGACGCGGCGGTTGCAGAGAAATACCTAGCTTCAGTGCCAGCAGTCGTTGACTGGATTTACAGCGGACTGAAGCGCAAAGAGCTTAAGCTTGATCCAGGCAAAGCGTATTACGAAGCTTGCATTGCGCAGTGACTAGACAGGGCTGCGTTGCGCGCCCATATTCCATACATGAGCCTGCCACCGGGATTTTTGGATGAATTGCGCAGCCGCACCAGCCTAAGCTTGGTGGTGGGGCGTAAAGTTGCGTGGGACGCGCGCAAGTCGAACCAGGGCAAAGGTGACATGTGGGCCCCATGTCCTTTTCATCAGGAAAAAACTGCTTCGTTTCACGTAGATGATACAAAAGGTTTCTACTATTGCTTTGGCTGTCAGGCTAAAGGTGACGTGATAACTTTCGTTCAGGAAACTGAAAATGTTGGGTTCATGGAGTCAATCCGTATTCTAGCAGAGGAAGCTGGCCTGCAGATGCCCGAACGTGACCCGCAGGCAAAGGAAAAAGCGGATCGGCGTACGCAGCTTTCCGATGTCATGGAGATGGCGGCACAGCATTTTCGCTTGATGCTAAAATCTGGCTCAGGGCGGACGGCGCGTGAATATCTGGCCCAAAACCGCGGATTGGACGAGGCTTCATGGGATCGATGGGGCATCGGTTTTGCGCCTCAGGGGTGGCAAGGCTTGTGGAATCACCTCGTTGGGAAGGGTGTGGAGACAGATCTCATAATTGATACGGGCTTGGCAAAGCCATCTGCCAAGGGGGGTAAGCCATATGATACCTTTCGCAACAGAATAATTTTTCCGATCCGTGATGCTCGTGGACGGTGTATTGCCTTTGGTGGGAGGGCAATGGATCCAAACGATACTGCCAAATACCTGAATTCACCCGAAACCGAACTCTTCGATAAGGGCCGAAGTTTGTATAACCATGGACCTGCGCGAGAAGCTGCGGGAAAGGGGCAACCGTTGATCGTTGCCGAAGGCTATATGGATGTAATAGCGTTGGCTGAAGCTGGATTTGACGCTTCCGTTGCGCCACTCGGGACAGCGGTGACTGAAGCTCAATTACAGCTATTGTGGCGAATTGCGGACGAACCGATCATTGCCCTTGATGGAGATACTGCCGGATTACGCGCGGCGATGCGGGTAATGGATCTTTCCCTGCCTTTACTAGAAGCTGGGAAATCAGTGCGTTTTGCGATTTTGCCGAATGGTCAGGATCCGGACGATCTAATCCGGGAGAAGGGATATAGTGCAGTAAAGTCGGTTTTGAATCAGGCTATGCCTATGGTTGAGTTATTGTGGCAGCGCGAAATAGAGGGAAAGGTTTTTGACAGCCCTGAGCGTAAGGCTGCGCTCGATAAAACATTGCGAGAAAAGATCAAGCTTATTCGTGATCCATCAATCCGCAGGCATTATGGTCAGGCGATCAAGGACATGCGCTTTAATCTGTTTAGGCCGTATCGTCGGGGTGGACCGACAGGTTCACGATGGCAGGCCCAGCCTAAGGTACATACGAACACAAAGGCTTCAATCCTCGCGGCGAGTGATGGACCGATAGAGCACCGGCTTCGAGAAGCGGTTGTTTTAAGCGTAGCTCTTTTGACCCCAGAGGTTTTAGACGATTTTGAATACGCCATAGAGGCTATGGAGTGTTTGGATGCAGATAATGGCATTCTTAGAGACCTATTGTTGCGTTTTTCGAAAAGCCCAGACCCTCGGGCGAATGTTGAGGCGGCTCTTGGAGTTGATGCCGTTGAAAAACTTTTGCGGCATCCTTATGTCGCCATCACACCGGCGGTGCGGCACCCCGGAGATGTTGATATCGCAAGACTTACGCTATCTGAGGAACTTGCAAAACTTAAGACCGAACGGGGACTAAACGCTGAAATTGCCGAGGCAGAGGAAGACATGAGGGGCGTTGTGGATGAGGCAGTGACGTGGCGGTTGGGACAAGCTGCAGAGGCCCGAAATAACGCCTTACGAAGCCGGCAGGCAGATGTTGGTGAATACGAAATTGGCCCCAATGGCGCACCGATCGACAAGGATGAACGCGCAGCATTAGATGCACTGACGGAAAAAATTGACTTTACCAGAGGTGGTAAGCCGAGACGTAGATAGTTCCTTTTCTTAAGGAACAGGTGGAGAAAAAAGAGTAAGTAAGAACGCGAATCACCTACTCGACCTAATGATTCGTTTAACGCGAATCGCTTAAAGCCCTAACACGCAGGAGCAACCGCATGGCCGCCAAGGACACTGACGACCAGAAGCCCGCCGAACAGGACGCCGAAATTTCGCTGGATATGAGCCAAACTGCGGTCAAGAAAATGATCGCAGATGCTCGCGAGAAGGGCTACATCACTTATGATCAGCTGAACCAAGTGCTCCCGCCGGATCAAGTTAGTTCAGAGCAGATCGAAGACGTGATGTCGATGCTTTCCGAGATGGGCATTAACATCATCGAAGACGAAGAAGCTGAAGACGAAGAACAGAAAAATACCGCGATTGTGGACACTTCGTCCGCTAATCGGGGTGTGACGCTGGCTGCAGGAACGTCTGAAAAGCTGGACCGTACGGATGACCCTGTGCGGATGTACCTGCGTGAGATGGGCTCTGTCGAATTACTAAGTCGCGAAGGAGAGATCGCGATTGCCAAACGGATCGAGGCGGGCAGAAATACGATGATAGCTGGGCTTTGCGAGAGCCCACTTACATTTCAAGCTATCACGATCTGGCGTGACGAACTCTTGTCCGAAGAAATTCTCTTGCGCGACGTCATCGATTTGGAAACCACTTTTGGCAACCAACTGGGTGAGGACGAAGAACAAGAAACAGTTGTCGAAGCCGCAAACGTAAGCACTGCTCCAAATAAAGAACAGGAGCAGGAGTTGGACGCTGACGGCAACCCGATTGCAACTGATGATGAAGACGATGAGGACGAACAGGCCAATATGTCTCTGGCTGCGATGGAGGCCGCGCTCAAGCCGCAGGTGTTAGAGACTTTAGATATCATCGCTCGGGACTTTGCTTTGCTGAGTGAAATGCAAGATGCTCGGATCTCGGCGACGCTGAATGAAGATGATAGCTTCACTAACAAAGAGGAAGACACTTACCAGAAGCTGCGGTCAGAGATTGTCGAACTCGTGAATGAACTTCACCTCCACAACAACCGCATCGAGGCACTGATAGACCAGCTTTACGGTATCAATCGCCGCGTCATGCAAATTGACTCCGCGATGGTCAAGCTCGCCGACCAGGCCCGCATTAACCGCCGCGAGTTCATCGATGCTTATCGCGGTCGTGAACTCGATCCTACTTGGCTGGACGACATGTCGCAAAAGTCTGGTCGTGGCTGGCAAATGTTTATGGAGCGCTCGAGCGATAAGGTCCAAGAACTGCGTAACGACATGGCTCAGGTTGGTCAGTATGTAGGTCTTGACGTTCCGGAATTCCGTCGCATCGTCCAGCAGGTCCAAAAGGGTGAAAAAGAAGCACGCCAAGCCAAGAAGGAAATGGTGGAGGCCAATTTACGGCTTGTGATTTCGATAGCTAAAAAATACACCAACCGCGGCTTGCAATTCCTTGATCTGATTCAGGAAGGCAACATCGGCCTCATGAAGGCCGTTGATAAATTTGAATACCGTCGTGGTTACAAATTTTCCACTTACGCAACATGGTGGATCCGGCAGGCTATTACTCGCTCTATTGCAGATCAGGCGCGCACCATCCGTATTCCGGTTCACATGATAGAGACAATAAACAAACTGGTCCGTACCGGCCGCCAGATGCTGCACGAAATTGGTCGTGAGCCAACACCAGAGGAATTGGCAGAAAAATTGCAGATGCCGCTCGAGAAAGTGCGTAAGGTGATGAAAATTGCCAAGGAGCCAATCTCGCTCGAAACACCAATCGGCGATGAGGAAGACAGCCAATTAGGTGACTTTATTGAAGACAAGAATGCGGTACTACCGTTAGACAGCGCGATCCAAGAGAATCTGAAAGAGACCACAACGCGTGTCCTCGCGTCTCTTACACCTCGTGAGGAACGGGTGTTGCGTATGCGGTTTGGCATTGGAATGAACACTGATCACACACTTGAGGAAGTTGGCCAGCAGTTCAGTGTTACCCGAGAACGTATTCGTCAAATCGAGGCTAAGGCATTACGCAAGTTGAAGCATCCGAGTCGCAGCCGCAAACTCAGATCTTTCCTCGATCAGTAATCCGATTACCCTAGAGGTACGAATGATTTCGCATCTGTCCAACTTGTTAAAATTTTAGACTTGCACTGATTAACTGGCGTGGAGTTCTTATGTCGTTTTTAAAAAAGCTATTCGGTGGCAATGGGCGAGAGGGCGTATCCAGCTCTGAAGTAGTAGAGCATGAAGGCTTTATGATTTATCCTGAACCCACTAACGAAGGTGGCACGTATCGGGTGTCAGCTCGAATTGAAAAAGTTATTAACGACGAGTTACGAAGCCAGCGTCTATTGCGAGCGGACACGAGCAGCAACGAGGAAGAAGCCAGCCGAACCTCTATTTTAAAGGCCAAGCAGGTCATAGATGAGCGTGGCGAAAAATTATTCGATGGCCCAAGTGCCTGATGAGAGCTTCGGGGTGAAAATTAGTTCTGCCGTGCAATCGTCTCAATATTGAGCTCGTACGACGCTCTGGATACCCACTCTCTAAGGACATAATGAGAAGTAATGCTGAGATTTAGATGGAACAATTTTGTAATTATTTTAGCTGATTGCGGTAGTCGATAACGGCAAAATTGATTTAACTCTTTTGAACATTTAAATTTGGATTTTGAGTGTAGTAAGCCAGCACCTGATTTTTACGTGACTCCTTAACCGATTGATTAAATTTGGCAATTCTTGTTTTGGGTAGACGAGTAAACCAATTGTTAATTCCGTACTGTGTCAAACGATTGTTTCGACGTGGTCAGCGAAGCTAATGGGCGGCGGCGCAACTAACTTTCAGGCTTCTATCAAATCCAATTCAAGGATTTCCAGTATAGCGGCGAATGGCGTCAACTGTGCTGAACCGCCTTGATTATTTTTTACGCTAGAACGCAGACTGGAAAAATCTGTATCGCGAGAATGGGATAACTCCAAAGCCTTCGATACACTTTATACGGGTGAAAAATAGGCATCTTAGATGAAGGTCTTTCAAAGTTGTGATGTAGTACATCGCAATGATTACTTCCTTTACGATTGGGTGCGGCCTACACTTTCAACTTAACGCAAAAGTTTGAACCTTTAGTACGTGGGAGGGCAGGTTATCAAACGGATCATATTCTTTGGTGTTGCCTCGCTGATCGCCTGCACTGACTCAGCTTTGACGGGTGATTTTCGCACGTCAAACGGAGTACGGGTAAACCCTGTAAATGCGCAAGTTTTTGAGGTGATTGCACGGCCAGGTGATCTTCAAGTGCTGGATTTTTGGTGTGGTGCAGGTGAGTATGCGCGCCGGGTATTGGACGCACCGGGCCGCGCTCGTGTGTACGTTGTTAGTGAGGCGGGTCCAGGTGCTGTTTCAGACAGTAAATCGACGGTCCAATTTTCCCTAAGCCCGCCCAAACAGACGCAGGGTGCTCTTGGCCACACGAGCTATTGGGGTCCAAATATTGGATCTCAGGCGAGTGTTGTCGAAGCGGGTAGCCGGTGTCGCACACAGCTGCGTTTCGACGACTAATTTCATTGAGTGGACCGGGTATTATAGTGCTCCGGACAGCAAGAGGTTTTTATGATTAAAAAAATTTTCAAGGTTGTGATTCTGACGTTAGCGGTCACTGTTGCGTCGCAATCTGCAGCGTTCTTATCAGTCAATAATCAAACGGTTAATCAAGTAAATGCTAATGAGATTGAGGTTTTGGGCAAACCGGGTATTCGCAAAAAAGATTTTTGGTGTGCTGTTGGCGACTACCTTTCTCGTAATAAAGTATCGTGGAGAACCAAAGTTTATGTAAAGAGTGGCATTGGACAAGGGATCACGGCATCTTCGAATAATGCGGTGGTTTTCACTCTTAATCCGAAGGTTTCTGGCGTGGAGATTTACACAAAAAATCTGGTTACAGACATTTTGGCTGTTGGCTATGGCAGGAGTGTTACCGGTGCTTTTGACGAATGCCGCTTTCTTTTGCTTGGCTTCTTCTGATCCGTAATTATTAAGTGACCCGTTCACTGATCATCGTAAAGATTTTACGCCCAATGGTGCGTGCGAATTTAACTTTGGTACGGAGAAATGGTATGGTTTTCTGTGGAGGACGCGAGAGATGATCCTGCTAGCTAGGTAGACGTCCTGAGGTGGTCTTTTTTTGGAGAACATCGACCCAAAGGTGCGACGCGACTTTCCAATTTTTTCATTATTTTGCCTGCGAAAAAAAGTGGGGGTAAAGCTGTATTTTTCAAGTTGGCCTAGGAGAATTGAAACATTTGAGAATATTGACCACTGAAAGAAATGAAAGCAAAACGGTGCCTTTATAATTTTTGTGGCTTATGTTGGGGTATGATTTGCGTACTACCCAAAATTTTGTAGCTGTCCTATAGTACATGTGAATAGGTGGAGCCTCGCTCCACGTGGGGCGAAAATTTAAGATAATCGGACAGGGGGACAAGCCCATGCGCTGCCCGTTTTGCGGAAACATCGACACTCAGGTCAAGGACTCTCGTCCGGCAGAGGATCACGTATCAATTCGACGTCGGCGATTTTGTCCCGCGTGTGGAGGTCGTTTCACGACGTATGAGCGGGTACAATTGCGCGATCTTGTTGTGGTCAAATCTAACGGGCGAAGAGAAGATTTTGATAGGGACAAGGTAGAACGGTCAATTCGTATCTCTATGCAGAAGCGACCAGTAGAACCGGACCGTATTGATCAGATGATTTCAGGTATTGTCCGAAGGTTAGAAAGTACGGGTGAGACTGATATTCAATCCAAGACCATCGGTGAAATTGTTATGGAAGCATTAGCTCGGATTGATACAGTTGCATATGTGCGTTTTGCCAGTGTGTACAAAAACTTTCAGGCTGCTGATGATTTTGACAAGTTCGTAAGTGAACTTCGGCCCGACACTCAACCTGAGGAATAACTCTGACTGACACCCGTTATATGGCGCTTGCTCTTTTGCTAGGGCGGCGCGGTCAGGGGCGTTGCTGGCCCAATCCCGCCGTTGGTTGCGTTATCGTGCTTAACGAAAGGATCGTTGGACGAGGCTGGACCCAGCCTGGTGGTCGCCCGCATGCCGAAGTGGTAGCTTTAAAACAAGCAGGTGAATTTGCCAGAGGGGCCACCGCCTATGTGACTCTTGAGCCGTGCGCCCATCATGGGCAGACTCCACCCTGCGCTGAGGCGCTGATTTCTGCTGGGGTAAGTCGTGTTGTAATTGGAGTGCGGGACAGTGATGCGCGGGTATCTGGGCAGGGCTTGGCAATGTTGCAGGCTGCAGGTATCAAAGTTGTTGAGGGGGTGCTCTCAAACGAGGCAGCCGATGACTTGCAAGGCTTTTTTCTGAAAACCGACCTCGGGCGCCCTTTCCTAACATTGAAACTTGCTACCAGCCTCGATGGCCGGATCGCGACTTCGGTTGGAGAAAGCCAATGGATTACTGGTCCAGAGGCGCGGCGCCGTGTGCACGCCATGCGTATGCGTCATGATGCTGTGATGGTGGGTGCAGGGACGGTTCGTGTTGACAATCCGTCGCTTACTGTTCGTTCACTTGGCGTAGAGCACCAGCCAGTGCGAGTTATTGTATCACGTAGAGTGGATATTCCTCTCATGAGCGAACTGGCGCGTACTGCCAAGCAAGTCCCTGTTTGGATAGCCCATGGTCCGGATGCCGATGCCACCCTGTTGCGCACATGGCGAAACATTGGGGCTGAGTTATTGCCTTGTCGTTTAGATGGCGTAAACCTGTCACCGATCTCCGTGATGAACTCTCTTGGATCGCGCGGACTGACGCGTGTCTTTTGTGAGGGCGGCGGTGGATTAGCAGCATCTTTACTTAAAGCTGACCTTGTTGACGAGTTGGTAACTTTTTCTGCTGGGATGATTTTAGGTGCTGAGGGTTATCCGGCAGTTGGTGCCCTCGAAGTTGAACGACTCCAGCAAGCGCCGCAGTTTGAGTTGAAGTCGCATGGCGGGGTTGGTGCAGATATGTTTGCAGTCTGGCATCGGGAAGAACCGCACTAACGCCATAGGAATTTGTGGCTGATAAGTCGCCCTTGGATCTTAGAAAGCAAGCGGTTGACTGATCCAGGATAGGAAATTTCACCGGTTTTAAGGCGTTCAACGATGGTCTCGACGGAGCAGGGCAGGCCACTTGAGGGATCAAAATAGCGTGGATAATCGATAAGTGCGGCATGAACCAGACCTGCCAGATCAGGTTTTGCCTTTCGTCTTTTAGGGACTGTGCCTTGATCATTGGTTAGGCTCCACCCAGCGTAAAACGGTGCACCTGTGGTGACTACTTTGCACCCGCGTATCAAAGCTTCGAAACCGGTTAGGGACGTCATGGTCCAAACTTCGCTGACTTGGGCCAAAAGTGCAGCCATGTCCGCTTTTTCCAGTACCATGTCGGATAAATCAGCTGCGTCTGGGACAACACCTTTTCGTAATCCAGCTTCAACGTCTGGATGTGGTTTGTACAAAATGATTGCATCGGGGTTGGCTTCCCTAGTGATTAGAAGAAGATCTCTGTTAGTACAAACGGGACCGGCTCCGACTAAGATCGATGCATCGTCCTCGACCTGTCCCGTCACCAAAATTTTGTGACCTACAGGCAATTTAAAATGCTTGCCGCCCAAGTTGTATTTGCTGAGCCCAAGCTCACGTAGACTGTCGATTAAGTTTTCAGCCCGAAGCCGTTGATCTGGGCGTAGATTTACACGCTTGGCAATCAAACGCTCGAGGCGGCTTTCTTTCGTGGGGTCGTAATAAATTCCAAGGTCGTCGCAAACTAATGACAAAGGTGGAACTAATTCAGCGCCGAGCCCCCGAGAGCGCAGAAAGCCATCCTCGATGCGGGTGGCCCCCTGAGATCCGGGTTTGTTTGCCCAGACCATATCGGGACGATCCAAGGAGTGCTTGTCAAATGTCATGCGCGTTACGCGGCCAAATATCTTTTGCAACGGCCCACGTTTCCAGAGGCGCATTCCGATTGCGTTCCAACCTCTGCGATCTTCACGCCAGGCACGGACGTTTGCGTCCAAGGCATTTACGCTGTCTTCCAAGGTGCATAGCCGGTCAAGGTTAGGATCATACCAAATAGGGTAGAGTATCATGGCAGCGGCAAAAAGCTGTGCTCTTGTCAGTTTGCGTTCACGTCTGGCAACTGGGAACTCATCGGTTGTGAGCCCCCATCCGGCATAGAAAGGTTGACCAAAAATTCGTGGTTTATGTCCAGCGAAGATAGCTTCAAAACCCATTTGTGATGAAACTGTGTAAACCCCTACTGCGCCGTCAAACAAAACCCAGGGGCTGTATGGCTCCGTGCAAAGGGACACTCGGTCTGTTACGTCTTTCTGCCCGAAATATCCTGGGCGTTGACCGTCCAGAGTTTCTGGATGTGTTTTTATGATCACTGGACAGCTTGGGTGTTCTTCCTGAGCCATAACCAACATTTCGCGAAATCGGTCGTCGCCTGCCTTGCTTGCAGTGACTGAGGCGTCGCCACGCGCTTGGTCAATTACCAAAACGTAGCCCGGAGCTGGGGATGTGAGTGTCGGGTCAACCCCAGAATATTTGGTTAGATGAGCGTCACGAATACGCGCGATTGCACCGCGGGCTCGATTTAAGAGCGCGGTATCGTCCAGAGGGTTCATGGTAAGAATGTCTTCGAGGTCTGTCGGTACTGAGGGATCAAAATGTGGTCCCTTTTGGTCGATCAGCACACCTATTGGTGGCTCGGATGCGGTGCGTCCCGGGTGCAAAGATCGCAGAAACGCATCCTCTACAAACAAAGGTGATGCGTTTGTTGCTTTTGCCACTGCTTTTCCGCGATAAGCTGTTGGACTTTGTCCCCAGATGGCGATGAAGTCGCCTTCTTTGGGCAAGCCGAACCGAACATCATATCCTGCCAAGGACAGTATGCGCTTCAGTTGCCGTTGTTTGAAAAACCCACCGTTGAACGCAAACACCCGCCGGGATTTTGATTTTATGGCGGGTGCAATTGATGTGCGCAATTTAGCCGCCAGTACTAAGGCCGCCAACAGCTAACAGTGTATCGGCGCTAGTCAAGGTGCCGGTTAAGGCGCCAATGGTCTTGTTCCATGTCGTAATTGGCGCCTCAGTGACGTAGAGCGTATCACCATCACGTACGACGAAATCCCGAGCAATGAACATTCCGTTTGGTGCGGTCATGTCGAGGACATATACCAGGCGCTGAGCTCCTTTGAGATCTGAGCGCCCAAGAACCTGATTAGAAACGATTTCATCTTCGTTACGGAAAATAAAAACACCTGTTGGATCACTGCTGGTGGTTTGCAGCCCACCAACTTGAGCCAGTGCTTCAATGGCAGAAAGATCCTTGGTGGTGAAGTTCACCCGATCCTGCGACCCGGTTGCGCCCAAGGCGGTAAAGGCTCGCGTATCTTCTTCCACTAGAATACGGTCTCCACCACGCAGCGCGATATCAAGTTCAGGATGGTCGTAAAGGTCTTGGAACCAAATTTTCCCAGATGACTTTCCTCGCAGCACGGTAACCATCGCAATTTCTGGGATAATTGTCACACCACCGGCGTTTGCAAGCATGGTGGATAGAGTGCGGGTCGGTCGTTCGATTGGGTAAACGCCTTGCGCTCCAACGGAACCGATCAAAGATACTGTTGAACCATCACCAGCAGCACGACGAACTTCGACCTGTGGATCGGGTGTTTGTTCCTCCAGCTTTGCTGAAATGATGCGGCGGATCCCTTCCGGTGTGTTGCCAGCTGCGCGAATACGGCCAGCGTAGGGCACAAAAATAAAACCGGCGCCATCCACCTGAACTTCGTCCAGCACAGCTGCAACTTGGCCTTCGGGACCAAGCAGGGGTTTGTCAACATTTTCCCAAATTGTAAGTGCCAAGATATCTCCAGGCCGGATTGTGTCTGACCCCAGTTGCCCCGCGTTTTTGAACGTGCTGTCAAATCCGAGTGCAGGTACGACGGCAGTAGCTCTAGTAACCCGATCATTAACAGCGACAACAAATGCATCACCCTCTCGTTGAACAGAACCTGAATAAATTTCGCGCTTGGTTGGGCCAGAACGTGGTATAAGAGCGCACGATGACACCATGGCTAACAAGGCCACGACGGCGAAGTACTTCGCACACCGAGTTTCTAAATGTCTCACTGCTCGGTCTCCTCGACCAATTATTATTGTGCCTCAGTTTTTTTCCCAAACGCTAAGGGAGTCTTTGCCAAAAATCTAGCGTTAGACCCTGTATTAGTTAGGTCACGAGGCGCAACTGTTGCCTAGGAGCCGCTGTTCCGACTTTTAGTGCATCATATGGGTCAATTGGTGAAAGCATCATATCGACCATTTGGCGAACCAATTGGCGGCGTCCGCGCGCTGAGTAGAAGCCTCCAGGTACCTGGCAAGTTTCAAGCAAATAGCGCCGATATATTTTATAAGCGGCGCCATCGGGGCGACTCGCTGCGGTAAAGAATTTTGAAAGCGGCTGTCGATTCACAAATTCAGGTTGGTCATACACTGCGTTGCCCAGGACTTTGATCGGAATACCACGCCAAAGTACCTGTTGTGCCGCGGTTGAATTTACAGTTATTGCAGTACGTGTTTCATTGAGGAGCTGCGCTAGTTTTCCTCCACGCACGTAATGCACTCGATCAGCAATTCCATATTTTCGTGCCACGCGGCTGACTTCCCGCCGCAAAGATACGCGGCCATCTTCCAGAGGGTGTGCTTTGAAAACCAAGTGATGGTGGCGGGGTGCGCCACAACTGAAGCTTTTGATCACTAACTCCAAGAAATCTGTCATGCTGTTGAAAGAAGAATGCATCTGAAAGCTGCTGTCATGTTCGAGTTGCAACAGCGCAAGGTGGTAGGGAAAACCACCAAAACGGACCTGTTGAGTTGCGATGTGGCGATCTATCGCTAAAACGGGCATGAGCATGAGACGTTTTAAATATAATTGAAATTCGCGCGCGACTGGCAAAGCACGGTGCGAGCGAAAGTTTTTGTATTTTTGGTTCCGAAACATCACGAACCAGTGGTAAATAGCCCCGTAAAAAACATGCTGCCGCATGTCACCCCAATGCGCCGGCGGGAGTGGAGCGTCTATGTCGGCCTTCTGCAGTGCCAGTTCCATATGTTGAACGGTCATCTGCATGAGGCGCGAATTACCATTAGATCCGTTTCGCTCGTATGTTACCCAATGAGGACGAAGATATCCCTCCTCGAATACGTGTACCTTTATACCAGCTTCGTGCGCGGCTTTAACAGCTTGTGCGTGAATTGGGCGCGTATCTCCATAAAGCACGATGTCGGTTACATCTTTATCATCGAGGATTTTCTGGAACGTCGACAGCCAATTCTCTATCGTGTCGTAGAATGGGATGTAATTTTGCTGATCGCGCCAGAACACCTTGTCTCCAGCGTTGAAGCCAACGCGCCAAACAGTTGCGCCAGATCGGCGTAGCATAACTGCAAGCTTTGAAAAAAAAGGACCGTGCGGTCCCTGTAAAAATAAAAAGACCCGATTGTCTCCATTGGATTGCAGCATATTGGAAAGCTCTTTAAACAAAATTTTTTTTAACGTTAGCTGAAGTTTGCGTCAGAATTAAGGTTCTCTTTTTGCAAATCTACGGTGGGTTGCCAGAGGGGGGTGAGCGGAGTAGGTCTGAGATGAAGTAATGTTAGGAGGCCGCCCTTTGTTTACAGGCATCATCACCGATATAGGCGAACTGCGAGCAATAGAGCAACGCGGGGATCTTAGGGCTAGAATCGGTACGTCGTATGACGTAGGCGGAATTGAACTTGGAGCGTCTATCGCGTGCGATGGCGTCTGCTTGACCGTCGTGGAAATTGGGTTGGACTGGTTTGATGTGGAGATCTCTGCAGAAACCGTATCCAAAAGTAATATTGATATCAGTGCTTGGAAGGTAGGTAAAAGGATCAACCTTGAAAGGGCATTGAAAGTTGGCGATGAACTGGGTGGCCACATTGTTTCCGGGCATGTGGATGGGGTGGCTGAAGTGATCGCCATGCAAGACGAGGGAGATTCTACCCGAGTTACCTTACGTGCGCCTCCTGAACTGGCACGCTTCATTGCGCCAAAGGGCTCAGTCGCTTTGAACGGAACGTCGTTGACGGTCAACGAAGTTAAAGGGTGTGATTTTGGCATCAACTTCATTCCACACACTAAGGCGATGACGACTTGGAATGATGTCGAGATTGGACAGCAGGTTAACCTAGAGATCGATACGCTTGCGCGTTACGTTGCGCGGATTGCCGAGATCTCGAATTTGCAAGTCCCAAACCCATGACATCGCGTAAGGGGTAATGTTCGCACGCCGATTAAGTCATGTTGGTAATAGGTAGAAGTAGGGCATTGCTCTGGGCAAAGAAAATCCGACCATCGTTATTGCCAAAAACGAAATCAAACTGAACTGGTTTGAAAAAATTCGTTGGCTCAGTGAATAAATCAGTTTTATTGTGGGATGCTTGCGTGAAATTGGACTAGTGAACTTCTCTACTCTGCTCGATTAATAGCTGCTGAGTTTTGTGGAAGGTCGATCGTTGGAGCTTGAATGCGATTATCGGTTTTGTGTTAACTGTGAGCGTAATGCGAATTCCTCATTTTGAGACTTTTGACAACTGAATTCCAGTTTGGTTACGCGCTAAGTGGGATCCTTTGCTGATATTTGATAATAATGAGTAAAATTCTCTTTATGGCGTTATTCCTTGCACTTTGGAATTTACATTGAAACTGGATGTGGCTGTCTCCACTTTCGAGTGCTAACACCGTCTCGGTTGCGTTACTGCTTTTACCACATGTCACCAACGGTGTAGCCGTTTGGAAAGGGATCGGAGGGGTCAAGTGTGTAGTTCGAGTGGCCGCAGATCCATCCTTGTCCGGCGAGTGAAGGAACGATGCCCGGATACGGGCCAACAAAGGTCTCCTCGATAATGCGCCCGCTAAAGGTTGTGCCGAGCGGTCCTGCATTCACATATGTTTGCCCTAGTTTTAAAATGCCGCGCGCGTGCAACACTGCCATCTTAGCACAGGTGCCGGTCCCACACGGGCTGCGATCTAAAATGCCGCTGGCCTCATTGGGATGGTCAGGATCGAAAGGACCGGTCGAGATAGTGATCGCGCCACGACCATCGGTTTTCGGGTCAGTAGGTCGCGCCCATAGGTTGGTCAGCGTTGGACCCGTGATGTTTGGATTTTCTGGGTGCACAACTGGAAGTTGTTCCTTGGTGGCGTGAAGTAGGGCCTCAGACACGCGCGTGATCTCGGAGCCGTTGTCTGGATCGAGAGACAATCCGATGGCGTCAGCGTCGGCTAGCACGAAAAACATACCGCCCCAGGCAATATCAACTTTAATCGGGCCAATGCTAGGTACGTCAATGATTGCATCGAGATGCATCGCGAAAGCAGGCACATTACGAAATTCAACCGCTGTGACCTTGCCGTTAAGGCAGGTTGCTCGCACTTTTATCAACCCGGCTGGAGCCTCAAGAGTAAGATTAGTGAGCGGTTCAGACATTGGTAGAATGCCGGTTTCCAGCAAGACCGTCACAACGCATATCGTATTCGAGCCAGACATGGGGGGGTACTCTGTCTGTTCCATGATGATGAAGCCCATGTCTGCATCCGGGTCGCAAGGCGGTACAAGTGCATTGCAACACAGGCCCGGATTGCCGCGAGGTTCGCGCAACATCAGTAGCCGGATGTCATCATGCAATGCCTGCATGTTTTGCATTTTTTCGAAAACCGAAGCGCCTGTGATATTTGGTAGACCACCGGTTATCACCCGCCCGGGTTCACCCTCTGCATGGGCCTCGACTGTGGTGAGTATGCGGGACGAAAGCATGGCCTTTCTCCTGAATTTTAGATGATGCTAGCTGCTGACGACGGTAGGGGCTAGCCTTCTCAATTGAAAATTAATCGTTTTCAACCAATTCTGAAAAATACTTGCAAAAAGGAGAAAAGTTTGGCTCCAGTGATTGAAATATGAAACCTAATATCAGTAGCAGTGATTGATTGAGATAAAGGCCTACTTATTTTGGTAGTAGTTCCGCTGTCTTTGGTTGCAGGCGGCTCTGGCATTTGGAGAGGGCATGGTTTATCTGGACCATACCAATGACAGGAGAGTAAAAATGTCCTTTGAGAAACCGGGTCCTGTCGAGCAATCCCTGCGTAATGCGATCAGCCCCATCGAGGAAATCATTGAGGATGCGCGTCAAGGGCGCATGTATATTCTTGTGGACCACGAGGATCGTGAAAACGAGGGTGACTTGATAATTGCTGCCGAGTTTGCGAGTGCGGAAGCAGTAAATTTCATGGCTAGGCATGGCCGAGGCCTGATTTGTTTGCCGATGACAGCAGAGCGGGTCGATCGGTTGGGACTGCCAATGATGGCGGTCAATAATTCCTCACGTCATGAGACTGCGTTCACCGTGTCCATCGAAGCGCGTGAAGGTGTAAGCACAGGAATTTCTGCCGGCGATCGCGCATTGACGATCGCAACTGCGATAAACGAGCAAAATTCTATGGCGCATCTGGCGACACCGGGGCATGTTTTTCCGCTCCGAGCCAAACGAGGTGGCGTTCTTGTGCGCGCTGGGCACACCGAGGCATCTGTAGATATTTCCCGGTTGGCTGGTTTGAACCCGAGCGCTGTCATTTGTGAGATCATGAACGATGACGGCACGATGTCACGTCTGTCTGAACTTGTGGGCTTTGCTAAAGCGCATGCGTTGAAGATAGGAACTATCAGTGACCTTATCGCTTATCGGTCGCGCAATGATAACGAAGTAGTGGAAACCTCACGTCAAACTGTAAAGTCAGAATTTGGTGGGCACTGGGAGATGTGTATATTCACGGATCAAATTCATGGTGTCGAACATGTGGCAATGGTTAAGGGTGACATAACAACCCCAGAGCCGGTTTTGGTTCGAACGCATGCGCTGCATGAGGCTAGTGATGTTTTGGGACTGGGGCCAAAGTCAGCAGAGGAATTGCCAAGCGCGATGAAAAAGATTGCAGCGGAAGGGCGCGGAGTTGTCTGTTTATTCCGTGAACCAAGACACAGCCTGTATGCTGATGGAGACGAAGGACCGCGGATCGTAAAGCGCACTGGCCTTGGAGCACAAATTTTGTCAAACCTTGGGTGTCGTGAGCTAACCCTGCTAACAGACTCACCGGAGACCCGTTACATGGGATTAGATGCATATGGACTGAGCATTGTGGGCACACGGCCCATCTTGTCGGAGGGTTAAGAAATGGCTAACGCGGAACAGCATTTTATCTTGCCCCGTGCGACGTTCGATAGCTCGGTCAAGATTTTGATCGTAAGAGCACCCTATTACAAAGACATCAGTGATGATCTGTTGGCGGGAGCCACCACTGAGATTGAATCCGTCGGTGGTTCATGGGAACTTGAGGATGTACCGGGAGCTCTTGAAATACCGACAGCGATCGGCATTGCCGAACGGCTTAGTAATTTTGATGGCTACGTGGCGCTAGGCTGTGTCATTCGGGGTGAAACCACTCATTATGAAACAGTTTGTAATGACAGCAGTCGAGCAATTCAGTTACTGGGCCTGCAGGGCCTTTGTATCGGTAATGGCATTTTGACGGTTGAAAACCGGAAACAAGCCGAAAGCCGTGCCAATGTGGATGACCAGAACAAAGGAAGTGGTGCAGCGGCAGCGGCCTTGCATCTAATTGCGCTGAGCCGTAAGTGGAACCGACAGGCGAAAAACGTGGGATTCCTGCACGATGCTGAAGAGGCTCCAGTCATTGCCGCTGTTAAGGATACCCCAAACGCATGACTTTGTCTGGCAACCAGAAACGCAAAATGAAATCAGCAGCCCGGCTCTACGCGGTCCAAGCACTATTCCAGATGGAGATCACGGGGCAAATGGTTGAGCAAGTTCGCGCTGAGTTCCTTGATTTTCGATTTGGTGCAGAAGTGGATGAATCCACCAATATGATCGAGGGCGATATTGAGTTGTTTAATAAAACGATCGACGACGCGGTAAATTACCAAGCACCACTAGATCAGATGACCGACCGAGCTCTGGTTGCAAAATGGCCAATTGGTAGGATCGATCCGACCTTACGCGCTCTGTTTCGGTCCGCAGGAGCGGAACTTACTCAGTCTGTGACACCGCCAAAAGTGATAATCAGTGAATATATAGCTATCGCTGAAGCTTTCTTTCCAAGTGGAAAAGAAAGCAGTTTTGTTAATGCAGTGTTGGATCACATGGCACGCGAAGTAAGGCCAGACGCCTTTTAACGTCCATTGGGCTTTAGCCGATCACAGGAGTGTGGCTTGTCATATTTGAAAAGCCACATATTTTTACTTTTATAATGTGGAGGTTACTACATGCCGAGAATTGCGCGTCTTTACATCATTCAAGTAATTATCGGGTTTGGGCTGTCCACTGTCTTTGTGGGGCTACTGTTGTACCTCAATGTTGGCAAGCTTTGGTATCTCGTGTCTCATACGTCCGGTGGTCTGTTTGCACTAAGCCTGTTGTGGTTTCTAAATGGTGTCGTTTTCGCCGGAGTGCAATTTGGAATTTCTGTCATGCAACTGGCGGATGATAATAATTCTGGCGGTGGCGCCAAGCATGACGTCCCTGTGCATGACACCGAACCGGTGTCAGTGGCAGTAACAGCGCGTGTGAATTGATTTTGACTTGTGGTTAATTTTTTGCCTTCGACATTTCAATCTTGGTAGCTGGCAACTTGGTAATGCTCTTGGCCTGTATTATTGCCAAGGCGCCACTCTGGATCGCTAAAAGTATTTTTTAAACGCGCCGATCGATAATTGCTGTCTTAAAATATTTTCTAATATTCGAGTGCCGTTTTTGTTCTTTTTGACAAAAAAAAGACGCGCCAAAGCGCGCCTTCGAATTTTAAGTAGCGACTTGGTTTACGCTAACGCAAGATTCGTTGCGCTTTCGCGGCCATCGCGGCCAGCTTCCACGTCGAACGTAACTTTTTGATCATCAGCGAGACCTGTCAGACCCGACCGCTCTACGGCTGAAATATGAACGAAAACGTCTTTGCCACCTGATTCAGGAGCGATAAATCCAAAGCCTTTTGTTGCATTGAACCACTTTACGGTACCATTAGCCATTTTATACTTCCTCTTTAAGTTTACTGCCTGCGACATGCGGCAGCTGTGCAGCGTCAGTGCAAGATCGAGTGCAAGTCGCCGAAAAAGGAGAAATGTATCGATAGATAGTAACGTAGCGCGATTTCTTTAAAGCGCATGTGATGCTGTCGTCAAGGAAAAGATGACTGTTGGTTAAACGCATTTTTAAAATTGAACTGACGTAAATAGGATTGTCCGAGTAGTTTTCCTTTTCAAATACAATTTTACGCGCGCAGTAATTGGTCAATAAAGTGCTGATTTATTTGTACAATTCATAGTGGAATGGGCTTTTGAGTGCCAATATTTAGTTCGGACGCAGCGACTGAAACCAGTGCTGCTAAAAAGTGGCGGGCCCGCAAACGCAGCCGTGTGGTTATCTCATTCCCGAGGACCTGTTTGTACAGGTGGGCGCCAGGTAACCAAGCCAGGGCTAGGACAGAGCCAGCTCCCTCGAAATTGCTTAAGGCCACCGGAATGCAACCGTGTCACGAGAAGGGCAGAACCCGCCTCATTGAAAATAGTATTTTGAATCGGCCGCTACAAGGGGGCAATCCATCATCGCTCAGTGGCTCCGCGACGTAACGATATTTTTGGTAATAGATATATTGGTTAGTATTCTTGCTGCAGACCTAAATTTATGCAGCAGTTTGTTGTCTTTTTGACTTAGCTCACCTTTTTCCTGCGTCGGAACTAGGCAAACATCACCACACGTTTCAAGTTCGGACAGTTTGCAATGTATCAAGGGCTTGTATTTTGTTCGCTAATTGTTCACTTTCCAGAAAATGATCTATGATTTGCAACCCGGACAGCTCTTGGCGCGTGGCGTAAGCCGTCACCTACGCAGTTATGGATTTGTTTCGATCGAAGAATTTGTTCCCAATCGTGGCTTGCGTGTGGACTTGATGGCGCTTGGACCCAAAGGAGAACTTTGGGTGGTCGAATGTAAGTCGAGCCGAATCGATTTTACGACGGATAAGAAGTGGCAGGGCTATCTAGATTGGTGTGATCGATACTTCTGGGCCGTGGACATCGCATTTCCAACCGAGTTGTTGCCGGACGATACAGGGTTAATAATGGCAGATGGCTATGGTGCTGAAATCATAAGGATGGGTCCCGAAGATAAGTTGCCCGCAGCGCGTCGCAAAAAAATGTTGCAAAAATTTGCTATGGATGCCGCCCGGCGTTTGCATCGTTTTCGAGATCCGGGTGTGGCGAAGGCTATTGAAGCACAAAATGAGAATTCCAGCCTCGATGGTTAGCTTTGCTGTCTTGGTAAAGGCTGATGCTATCACGTCATCAAACTTTAATAACTATTATTCACGTAAAAGTTCGGAATTTGGGCTACTGCGCTAAAAGGGATGATCAAAATGAGTATTTTCAATCGCATCAGCAATTTTATATTTAAGTTTCCTGCTGTGAGCGCAACCTAACGGCAAACGCGAATGATTTTATCAATGAGTGCGGCCAGACCCTTTGGATCTGCAAAAAACGGTGAATGTCCGGTTGGCATTTCGTGCAAGTTTTCCGCGGGCCAGCCGTCGGTCATGGTGACCTGAAATTCAGGTGGGATCGTGCGGTCATCGGTGCAACGGATGTAGCTTTTAGCAACTTTCTTGAATGTGTCGCCTAATTGGATAGGCGTTTCCTGTGGAGAAATAGCTTGCTGTCCAAGCCGAGCGCGCGCCAATTCTACCGCTTCTGGCGGACAGTCGTGATAAAATACCTCGTTTATCATGGCTGGATCGATACCAAAACTGTACCCATCCAAGGAGTGCACGATGGCTGGCGCTAACGGTTGGCGAGGAGCTTTGCGTCGCATGTCGGCCAGAGAATACCCGTTCCATGGGAAATAGGCGCACAGGTAGATTACCCGAGCGATCTGTTTAGGCGCCATGTCGGCGGCTTGTGTCACTGGGAAACCTGCCCAACTGTGAGCTACTACAACTGTATCGCTGCCTAAAGCGTCGACGACACTTTGGGCACAACTGTCCAGTGTAACCTCAGTGATAGGCGTTAGATCGGCGCCATGACTTGGCATGTCGATACTCCGAGGGGTGTGACCCAGCGCGTCTAGTTCTGGTGTCAGTTGACACCAGCACCAGGCGCCATGGCAGGATCCATGCACAAGCAGGATGTCAGACATGACCAGTTTCCTGCAGAAAATCGGAGAGTAATGCACCATAGGTCTCGGGTTGCTCGACGCAGGGCAGGTGGCCGGCACGATGGATCATTTTAAAACGGGAACCGGGGACCAGATCGATAGTTTCTCGAACTAGATCGGGTGGCGTTGCACCGTCTTCTGATCCTGCAATACCCAGAGTTGGTAATCTCAGTCCGGATGTGGGTGTATAAAAGTCGGTTCCCTTTATGGCGTGGGAACAGCCGATGTAACCGTCCGCAGGTGTTCTTTCGAACAAATTTTGCCAGATAACCACTTCCGGCTTTTTGAGATAATCCTTGCTAAACCAGCGTTGCATGGTTGCCTCTGCCAACGCAGCCACACCGCCTGATTTAACTGCAGAAATGCGATCGTCCCAAATTGATGCGTTGCCAATTTTTGCGGCCGTGTTGGATAATACGAGCGCGCGGACTAAGTCCATACGTTTAACTGCCAGGCCCTGGGCGATCAATCCACCGATGGAAAGTCCAACCACAATCGCATCCTGCACGCCTAGGTGATCCAACAGTTGCTCTGCATCGCTAATGAGAGCTCCCATCGCGTAAGGCCCAGTGGGCGCATCTGACAACCCATGCCCACGCACGTCATAACGAATGATCCGCAATCCCTTGGGGAGGTATGGTAGGATTGGCTTCCAAAGCCGCATGTCGGTGCCAAGTGAATTGATAAATACAACTGGAGCGCCGTCATGATCCCCGTCTACGCAATAGTGTAAACGGATCTTGTCAAAATTCGCAATTTGCATACTCAACCTCTCAACTTGAAATCTGCCACAATATGCCCGTGAGCGTTGGCACCTTCAATATAGCGCGCAACGCTAAAAAATTCATCTATCAAATACTCAGTAAAAATGCCTAAATACACCATCTTAGGGATTGGATTTGTTGCGCCGAGATGGAGACGTCAGCACGGTTATATCGGGTCAATACTTTCGCGAACTTCACCAAATGCGGTTGTGAAAAGTATATCACTTTACGATTTGTGAACGAATAGATTTTCTGCTGATGTCTGATGTCTGATGTCTGATGTCTGATGTCTGATGTATGGTTTTCACGATATGAGTAATCTTCGTATTTTCTTAATTGGAAGTCTGATTATCTCTTCATTTAATAGCTCGAAGCAGCATATAGGAGAATTTTCGCATGGCATTTATCCAGCGACGATTCCACTGCTGACGTTGCGATCTCCATTGTTGCCTACTTTCATGGCAATTCCTGCATTGCTGGCCTGCAGTTCCTCGACAATATTATGCGTCAGAACCGATGACGCAGCCATGTGCAGGGAGTTTCCCATTTTCTTGAGGTTTAATTCTTGTTGTGCGTTGAAACCCTAACCGTAGTCTCTGACGGCGTTTGCAAACACCTCTGCGTCGATATTTCCACCCGTGCACACAGCTACAACTGCATCTCCTTCTATTTCCCTAGGGTGGAACAACGCCGCTGCTAGAGCAACAGCTCCACCGGGTTCAACAACGATTTTCAAACGCTTGAAGGCATGGACAACTGCGCGAAGTGCTTCTTCTTCCGTAACTACAAGGCCAGGCCCGCATAGTCGCGACATAATTGGAAATGTGAGCGTTCCCGGCGCGGGAGTAATAATCGCATCGCAAAGTGAACCGGATTGGCGATTATTGGTTTCGATCCGACCAGAAATCAGTGAACGGGTAACATCATCAAACTCCTCAGGCTCAACTGGGCGCGCTCGAAGGCCAGGCGCGTCAGCTTGTAGCGCTAATGCGATTCCTGAAGTAAGCCCGCCGCCGCCGCAGCAAATCAAGACATCACCTGAAACTACACCTTTGATGCGGGCCTGTTCGGCGATTTCTAGACCAGTTGTGCCCTGTCCGGCAATCACCTGAGGTTCGTCGTAAGGTTTGATCATTGTGAGCCCGCGTTCATCGGCAATTGCACGCCCCACGTCTTCGCGGCTTTCACCGTGAGGCCGGTCATAAAGGACAACTTCAGCTCCTAACGCTCGGGTATTATCTATCTTGAGTTGTGGTGCATCATTGGGCATGACTATCACCGCCGGTGCTCCGTGTTGGGATGCTGCGTAAGCCACACCTTGCGCATGATTGCCTGATGAGTAGGCGATAACGCCGTTGCGGCGGATTTGGTCATCAAGAGATGACACTGATGACCACCCGCCCCGGAACTTGAAAGACCCCGTATGTTGCAAGCATTCGGGTTTGACCAACACACGGCGTCCCGCAATTTCATCTAGGAACGGGGAAGAAAGAAGTGGTGTGTGTCTTACATAGCCTTTGAGCCGTTCAGCTGAGGCCCGGATCATATCAATATTCATGAAATCTCCTGTTCGCATAGGGCATTGACCCAGTCTGTCAGGACAGTGATGCATTCCGGCTCGTCCAGAAAGGGTACGTGTCCTCGGTCTCGGACAGTCGCTGCAATCATGGGCAGCCGAGCCTGCATATTCGCCAAAGTTTCAGCACTCAAAATATTTGAATTTGCGCCGCGCAGCGCGGCCAGTGGCATCCCGCTGAGCGCATCAAAGATCGGCCAAAGGTCAAGCGGTTGTGCATTGGGGTCGAAACTCGCCAGCACAGAAGCACGTAACTTGGGATCATAATTGATTACCAGCCCGGTAGTAGTTTCAATGTAACGTTTTTTAACTTCGTCGCGCCATCTCGTCAAAGGCACATTGTGAAAACCGGTGACCCCAGCGACGAGGGCTCGGGTTGCTTCGAGGACGGTTGAATAAGGAGGATTACGGCCCACGTGCGGCACGATGGTTTTGAGACCGTCGAATTCAATAACTGGTCCAACATCGTTGAAACAAACGCCGGACAAGGTGTGGCGTGCCATTGTGGCAAGAGTTAGGGCGATTAGGCCACCACGAGAGGTGCCGAGAATTGCCGTGCGTTCCAGACCAAGGTGATCCAAGAGCTCCAGAACATCCTTTGCTTCTCGAGAAATCGAGTAGGTCGTAAAATCGTCACACCAGTCAGACTTTCCACGTCCGCGGTAATCCATTCGGATAACTCGAGCCCGTGAAAGAGACGACATTGCGTAATCAAAGTCCGAGCTGTTACGGGTGAGACCAGCGAGGCACAACACTACAGGACCATTGCCGCCAGTGTCATCAAAATAAAGCATTACACCGTCTGAGGAAATGAATTCTGGCACTACAAAGCGGTCTTTTCAGGAATGCGGACTAGGTCGGTCAAAACGATTTGAGGCACCCATGGTAAACGATCGATGGGTTCCTCAGCGCGATTGACCCATGCAGTAGTAAAACCAAAGCCTGTGGCGCATGCCGCGTCCCATCCGTTGGAACTAACAAACAAAACATTATCAGGTTGGCATCCGAACTGCCTTAAAACAAGGTCATAGACGGGTGCGGCGGGCTTATAGATGCCAACACTTTCTACGCTCAGTACGGCATCAAGTAATGAATCGATACCAGCAGAGTTAGTCGCAGCGTTTAGCATTTCGGGTGATCCGTTGGATAGGATTGCCGTGTTCATGCCTTGCTTTTTCAACTCGGCTAGCATATCCGGCACTTCTGCGTAAGCAGGGAGTTCCCAGTAAAGTTTTAGCAAGCGCTCTCGTAATTCTAAATCTTCGTCGATTCCAGCATTTTCGAGTGCCCAGTCGAGGCCATTTTTGGTCACATTCCAGAAATTTGTATGGGTACCAGCTACAGCGCGCAGCCAGGTATATTGCAACTGTTTGTAACGCCAGTCTCGAGCTACATCAGGCCAGTGTTGAACAAAGTCCTCTCTTCCGGGCTCTGCGGCAGCTGCGCGGGCGGCTGCGGCAACATCAAATAATGTGCCATAAGCATCAAAAATACAGGTTGTGATAGTCATAATTTTTCCCCATTTTGATAAGAGTGGCAGGAATTCTAGTTGGGGAAAAGGGTCGTTCGTCATTCCCCTTATTTATAACTGTTGTTGGCAACGTAATCTGATTGTTGTGTTTATAAGTGCTGAATCATTGGACGCCTAGCAGCACCTGCGAAGCTTGGCGATGCCGTTCGAACGCATTATTTTGGAGCAGTAAGTTTTAGTTTTGCTTTGATAGTTTAAAAGCATCTGAGGAAGATAAGCCGGTAAAAGATAAAAAAGTTGTTTCAACACTTTAGAGCTAGGTTTTAGGCCCATGCCGATGAAAGGCGACAAAATTGTTGGGGCGCCCCCAAAAGTCTGTGTAAATTGCTGCTGGAGTTGGATTGCAGCGTTAAATGATTGTACTTAAAGGCGATCTAGTATCAGAGGCCGCAGCTGCGTTCTCTGGATGACGAGGATCTGATCTTTGCAATCGAATTTTCAAAACACTCTGAAAAAAATTACAGTGATGAAGAAACGTTGGAGACAGTTTGAATGTTCCGCATGCCTAAATCTTTGGCGTAAATCAGAGAATTTTAATTCCGGCAGTTTCGATATCAGCAAGAAATGCCGCAAGACCTTTGTCTGTGAGTGGATGGTTGACCATCGCTTTGATCACACCCGGAGGCGCCGTCATAACGTCCGCACCAATCAACGCGCATTGGGTGATGTGATTGACAGTGCGTATAGAGGCAGCAAGGATTTGCGTCTCATAACCGTAGTTGTCATACATCTGACGAATGTCAGCGATCAGATCAGTTCCATCGATGTTGATGTCATCCAAACGTCCGAGAAATGGTGAAATAAAAGTTGCTCCCGCTTTCGCTGCCAAAAGCGCTTGATTGGCGGAGAAACACAGTGTCACGTTGACCATGTGGCCATCGTCCGCAAGTGTTTTACAGGCCTTAAGGCCGTCCCAAGTAAGTGGGACTTTCACCGCGATATTGTCAGCAATTTTAAGAAGTTTGCGACCTTCGGAAATCATATCTTCTGCATCGGTCGCAGTGACTTCGGCAGAGACTGGCCCGTCAACCAGATCACATATTTCTTTGGTCACTTCCAGGATATCTCGTCCAGATTTTTTGATCAAGGAAGGGTTTGTGGTTACGCCATCCACCATTCCGAGCGAATTGAGGTCGGCGATGGCATCGATTTCGGCAGTGTCTACGAAGAATTTCATGGGGAGTGCTCTTTGGTGGCTTGGACTCAGTTCGTCTTGCGTTTACCTCATAGTTGTCCATGCTGAAACCCCGAATTCTGTCGGGTTATGTTAATCTCATGGTTTGACGCAGCCTGAGACAGGAAGGAAACGGTTTGGGGGACCCTAGTTTTTTTGAGGAAGGTGAACTAGTTGCAGTGCTGACCGCGCAACCGCTAGATAGGTTCCTTGATTACAAGGCACCTGAGGGTGGATGCCTTAGTGGGGCCTTCGTAGAGGTGCCGTTGGGCCCGCGCCTTGTTCTCGGCGTAGTTTGGGGCACGGGCAGGGGTGATTTTGACATTAGTCGAATTCGGTCTGTCAATCGGGTGCTAGATGTTGCCCCTATGGGCGTGGGCATGCGTGGCTTTTTGGAGCGGGCCGCGGAGTACACTCTGACGCCTCTACACGCCATGCTTCGCCTTGCTACCCGTGTTCCAGGCTTAAGTGATCCGCCGTCTATGCAACGGATCTATCGGCTTGGCAAAGGTGAGCCGGATCGTATGACTGATGCACGGCGCCGGGTTCTTGGGACGTTTTCGGATTATGGTGGGTCAGCTTTCACCATAGGTGAATTGAGCAGTTTAGCCGGTGTGACCAACTCTGTAGTCAAAGGACTGGTGAAACAGGGGGTGGTTTTTGAAGAGGTTACACCGCGCGATCTGCCATTCCCACGGCTTGATCCGGAATATGGCGGCAAGCGATTGACTAATGATCAAATGTCTGGTGCGAAAGCGCTATGTGCAGGCGTTCAGTCTGGTCACTATGGGACAACCTTGCTGCGTGGTGTGACTGGATCAGGTAAAACTGAAGTCTACCTTGAGGCAGTAGCAGAGTGCCTGCGTAAAGGCCGGCAAGCGCTGGTGTTACTACCTGAGATTGCGCTTACTGCAGAGTTTTTGAAGAGAGTTGAAGCACGGTTTGGATCGCAACCCGCAGAGTGGCACTCCGGCGTTACAATGACCGAACGTAGACGTACCTGGAAAATGGTTGGCAAGGGCAAAGCATCGCTGGTTGTCGGCGCACGCTCGGCGTTGTTTCTGCCTTATAGTGATCTTGGCCTGATTGTGGTCGATGAGGAACACGACACGTCTTACAAACAGGAAGATGGGGTGCTTTACAACGCGCGAGACATGGCGGTACTGCGGGCGTCTATTTGTGACGCTCGCGTGGTGCTCGCTTCGGCCACTCCATCGTTGGAAAGTTGGGCCAATGCTGAAGCCGGGAAATACGACATGCTGGAACTGACCTCGCGTTATGGCAACGCTTCCTTGCCTGAGATGCGCGTGATTGACATGCGACTGGAGAACTTACCACGGGAACGTTGGATTTCGCCGATATTAAAGCAAGCGGTGGAACGGCGTATTTTGGTTGGCGAACAATGTTTGCTTTTTATTAATCGCCGTGGTTATGCGCCCGTCACAATTTGCCGGGCATGTGGGCACCAGGTTGGGTGTGACCTTTGCGATGCGCGCATGGTCGAGCATCGCTTTTTGAAGCGGTTAATGTGCCATCAGTGCGGTCAGACCAAAGCGATGCCTGAAACATGCCCTAGTTGTGGTGCCGCGGGTAAACTTGCGCCGGTTGGTCCGGGCGTGGAGCGGTTGGCGGAGGAGGCGAAGAAGCTTTGGCCTGACGCACGTCTGGCTGTTTTATCGTCAGACCTATTTGGATCTGCTCGTGCTCTGAAAGCAAAGATTGAGATGATTATTAATGGTGGTGCCGACATCATTGTTGGAACTCAATTGGTTGCGAAAGGGCACAATTTTCCTTTGCTAACTTTGGTTGGTGTGATCGACGCTGATTTGGGGCTTCAGGGTTCCGATTTACGGGCTGCAGAGCGTACATTTCAACTTATGCGTCAGGTGGCTGGGCGGGCAGGGCGTGCCGAAAAAAAAGGTGTTGCAATGTTGCAGACGCATCAGCCTGAACATGCAGTCATTCGTTCAATTCTCACGGGAAATGAATTGGAATTTTGGAGAGCTGAGGCGGATGAGCGACGATGCGCCGGCGTGCCCCCTTATGGGCGCATGGCGGGGATCGTATTGTCGGGACAGGATATCAGTCAGGTCTTTGATTTGGGTAATGCGCTTGCGAGAAATGTGGGAATGCTTAAGGCAATTGGCGCAGAAGTTTTTGGACCAGCAGCAGCGCCGATCGCGCGGGTTAAGGGGCGTCATAGAGTCCGTTTGCTAGTCAAGGCAGACAAGGGCGCTCCTCTACAAAAGGCTGTTGCGGAATGGGTTGGGCAGTTTCGCCTTAAGGGTGATTTGCGGCTTTCTGTCGATATAGATCCTCAAAGCTTTTATTAAAATTCTGATTACGTGTTGCCATCGAAAGCTGAAAGCTTCGCAAACCTTAAGCTTCAATTGCAAGAGAACCACTGCAATTGGAGCGATATTTTTTAAGGCTAGGCTACAATTTTTTTCTCTCGCCTTTCAAGTGCCGTAGGCGTATCCAAAAAAAATGTTAAACAAAATGACTCTCGACAAAGCGGCGCACTTACCTGTTTGGCGACGTCCGGTAACGCTTTTGTTTTTGATGGCCCTCGCGATGCCCATCGCTTTTAATGTTTGGTCTGCGTTGATAAATAATTTTGTCGTCGAGGTGGCCCAATTTGACGGCGCGGATATTGGCCTTTTGCACACGATCCGAGAAATACCCGGCTTCTTTGCGGTTGGCGTGATTGCTATTTTGCTTTTTATGCGAGAGCAGGTTTTGGGCTTGGTCTCGTTGCTTTTACTGGGTGTAGCTACGTCAATGACAGCTCGGTTTCCCAGTCTGGCGGGTATCCTGACTATCACAATGTTGAGTTCAATCGGTTTTCACTATTACGAGACAGTTAATCAGTCCTTGCAGTTGCAGTGGTTAGACCAGAAACGGGCCCCTAAAATTTTGGGCTGGCTGCTGGCAGCAGGATCGGCGGCGACGCTGGTAGCTTACGGACTGATAGTCGCCACGTGGGAGCGGTTCGATTTGAGCTACAATTTCGTCTACATGCTAGGTGGCGGTATCACTGTTTTAATCGCTCTTTATTGCCTTTTTGCGTTTCCGCAATTTGAAGAACGCACGCCACAACTTCGCAGGATGATATTAAAACGGCGCTATTGGCTGTATTACTCAATGCAGTTCATGGCTGGGGCACGGCGTCAAATTTTTGTTGTCTTTGCTGGATTCATGATGGTAGAGCGCTTCGGGTTTGACGTACACGAACTTACGGCCCTCTTTTTGATAAATCTTACTGTCAACATGACACTAGCACCACTTTTTGGCATGGCAGTTTCGCGCTTTGGTGAGCGTCGCACACTTATTTTTGAATATGCTGGCCTTGTGGCAGTATTTTTGGCCTATGGCGGGATTTACTATTTTGGCTGGGGCGTTGTGCTGGCCTGTATACTTTATGTGGTCGACCATCTTTTGTTTTCCCTTGCTTTGGCTCTAAAAACGTATTTTCAAAAGATTGCCGATCCAGAGGATATTGCGCCGACAGCGGCAGTTGCATTTACTATTAATCACATATCAGCGGTGTTTCTGCCGGTGCTGCTGGGCTTGTTGTGGCTGGTGTCGCCCGCTGCTGTATTTGCTTTTGCTGCTGTCATGGCGGCTATTTCGCTTACCTTGGCCACATTGGTGCCGCGTCATCCGCGGAAAGGCAATGAAACCCGCCTGGCCCACTTTAGGTCCGCACCGATAAAGTAAGGCATGGCTCAGCTTGGTCGGTTTCTTGTCGTGGCTATAAGCTATGTCATGCCTTTGACCTTGATCGCATTTGTGCCAGCCCAAGTTGTAAAGGGCATTAGCTTGTTTTGAAATAACTGCTGGTATTCCTAGGTGCGAAGGAAGGGGCGCTGCCGCCGTCGTTGGCGTAGGCATGCTTGTGTTTAGCAGGAGTGACTTGCGATGAGTTGAGTGCAAGCAGGTTTGGATAACCAACAGCTCTGTAAAGAGCTTCAAGATTTGTGTTTAATTTTCTGCAGGGGACAAATGAATATTGGAGCTGGAGGGGCATGGCGTGCCATTGCTGCCGAACATAAGCGTGACGTGGGTTTGACCGAGTTGTCTAAGTTATAAAATAGCAGGATGGGCTGCAACTATTTGTACCATTTAATGATTTAGGACGTTCTTTGGGGCTTCGCTGCTACTTGACGCCCCCGCACACACAGCCTACCCCGCGTACGCAGGAACCCAGGAGACTCACCATGACCACATTCACGGCCCTGACGACCCTGTTTGGGAAAGAAAATGCTGAGAAGTTGGGCGAGGCAATGGAGCGGTTGAACCCAGAGCCAACTGGCGTAGGAGTTTTCGAGATTGAAGATGGATCGGGGCTTTGGGAGGTAGGTGGTTATTTCACGGACGAGCCGGAGGAGGCTGGACTGGCCATCCTCGCGGTTGTGTTTGGCGCCAAACCGTTTGCGGTAAGCGAACTTCCAGAAACAGATTGGGTAGCCAAGGTTAAGCGAGAACTGACACCGGTCAAGGCCGGCCGATTTTTTGTTCATGGAAGTCATGATGCTGATAAAGTCCCCACCGGATCTGAACCATTGTTGATTGAGGCGGCAATGGCATTTGGCACGGGGCATCACGGAACCACACATGGGTGCCTGAACGCGCTTGACCGATTAGTGAATACTGGGTTCATTGCGAAAAGTGTAGCCGATATTGGCTGTGGTACGGCCGTATTGGCAATGGCGGCGGCGCGGATTTGGAAGAATCCGGTTTTGGCTAGTGATATCGATGAGGTCGCGGTTGATGTCGCGAAGGCCAATGTGACGGCTAACGACCTAACCGCGCGTGTGGTCTGTCTTGAGGCGTCGGGATTTGATCATCCGAAACTGAGGTCAAAGGCGCCCTACGATTTGATTTTCGCCAATATTCTTAAGGGTCCTTTGATAGATTTAGCCCCGAATATGGGTGTGTACGCTGCACGGGGAGGTCATACGATTTTGTCTGGCATTCTGAATGATCAAGCGGACGATGTTGTGTTAGCCTATGAGCGGGTTGGATTTCATGAGCGTGCGCGCGATGAAATCGGTGAATGGAGCACACTGACGCTCACTCGCTCTTAGGTCATACCTTAGTGATTTGTGGAAAGCTGACAGGACTATTCTAAACCGACGTGAGGTTATTTTTTGGATTTTTATGAATGATGCCAGTCCGCATAGGAGAGTATTTTCAGGGTGGATAACCAAATGTGGTATTTAATTTGGTACCCCACAAGCTTACCGTACTCCCGAGTTGTCGCAAAGTTTTCTGCATGATTGAACGGTAGATAAGTTGTGTGATAAAGAACTCGCCGTAGAAAATCTCCCAGTCGTCTGGAAGCATTTGCAAATTTAGATTCCCTGATTTTATGTTGAGATTTACTGTGATTTGGCTGTGGGGTCTTGCCCATAAAGTCTAGCATGCGTGTGCTACAATGGGTGTGTGCAAAAAGTGCGGCAGCAGCGTCGCGGCAGGCTTGCAGGAAATCAATTTTAGTAGCCACACGCACAAACGGTCTTAAATACTGTCAGCTGTTCTTGGACACATATGCTGTCGGCGCATGCCCGCGTAGATACGAAGAAACCGCCGACCAAATCTACCGCCGATCTCTTGTGCTCTTGATCCGAAGAGAGAACGCTTATTAATCTGGGGTTTATCCAGTTAAAAGACGTTGTCGATATCCGCACGCATCAGGCCGATATCGTCAAGCTCACGGTCAGTGAGGTTGTGCAGCGAGTTGCGAGTCATGCGGGCTGTATTCCAAGCGGAAATTGCCGCGAGCATGCCAAACACGGTCTGACCAACACGGCCAAAGAAACCGGGTGTGTAGACGTTGTCATAAGTGGCCATATCAATCTTCCTTCTGTTTGTTGTGAGCTGTGATCTGATCTCCAATAAACGGCATTTAAGAGAGGCTCTTGAACAGTACAAGCGCCAAAAATTACATAGGTGGCATGCAATTCTTGCAATGGTCATATTATTAAAAATATGTGTAAGAAATTTCGCTATGAGCGACATTTTTAGTGTCAATTTTGGTGTGGGAGAAAGAGTGTTTTGTCCTGATGTCGCCGCATTGAAAAGTGTTGATGCAAATTCATAAACGAGTATTGTGCTTGGCGTTTGTTCCCCTTTCGTGCTAACAGAGATACAACAATAAAATTGGGCTGTAGGGACACAATCATGCGCGTTTTGGGAATTGATCCCGGGTTAAGGAATATGGGCTGGGGTGTGATTGACGCCGATGGAAGCAGGCTCAGTCACGTTGCTAATGGGATTTGTCATTCAGTTGGCGCAGACTTGGCAATGCGTCTGCTATCATTGCATACCCAACTGACTGAGGTGGTTCTTCGATTTCGCCCGGAACAGGCAGCTATCGAACAGACCTTTGTCAATAAAGACGGAGCGGGCACGCTCAAGTTGGGGCAGGCCCGCGGGATCGCATTACTGGTTCCCGCACAAGCCGGTTTAGAGATCGGTGAATATGCTCCGAACAAGGTAAAGAAAACCGTTGTCGGAGTGGGGCACGCTGAAAAACAACAAGTGGAACACATGGTGAAGTTGCAATTGCCAGGTGTACAGATCAAGGGAATGGATGCGTCGGACGCGTTGGCGATCGCAATTTGTCATGCCTACCACGCCCGCTCTGGATCTGGATATGCCGCCGCCGTAAGAAAGGCTAGCGCATGATTGGGAAGCTTTCAGGCCGGATGGAGTACCGAGCCATTGATCATGTTCTTATTGACGTTGGTGGGGTTGGGTATTTAATTTACTGCTCGGAACGAACTTTAGCCGCGATGCCTGAGGTTGGTGCCCCCGTCGCGCTTTACACAGACCTTCTGGTGCGTGACGATTTGCTTCAGTTGTTTGGTTTTACCTCTTTACTCGAGAAAGAATGGCACCGGTTGCTGATGAGTGTCCAAGGCATTGGAGCGAAAGCCTCAATGGCTATTCTGGGTGCTTTGGGTGCCGATGGCGTCAGCCGGGCGATTAACTTAGGTGACGTGGCTGCGATTAAGGTGGCTAAAGGTGTTGGACAAAAGACCGCCCAGCGCGTGGTGATTGAATTGAAAGATAAAGCGCCCGAGGTGATGGCGCTGGGCGGCAAGCTGACACAGGCCATGGCGGGCGCGTTGGCGGTAGATGATAGTCTGTTAGAGCAAAGCTCGGTGCCAAGCGCGATAGAAAGTGTGCCTGTTATGATGAGCAACGTAGATGTCGCATTGCAAGCCGACGCACTGTCTGCGTTGGGAAACCTTGGCTACGCCCCTGCGGAAGCTGCAGGGGCGGTCGCTCGCGCCGCGCAAGACGCACCGGAGGCCGATGCGGCGTATCTAATTCGTGCTGCGCTTAAGTTGCTGGCACCGAAAGGCTAGTTTATGGAACAGCCTGATCCCACTCTGCGCCCCAATCCACGTCCAGAAGACGCTGACCGAGCTCTGCGGCCGCAGGCCTTGAGCGAGTTTATCGGACAAGCCGAGGCGCGTGCCAATCTTAAAGTGTTTATTGAAAGCGCAAGGCGCCGTGGCGAAGCGATGGACCACACCTTGTTCCATGGACCACCAGGTTTGGGCAAAACCACACTAGCGCAAATAATGGCTAGGGAACTGGGTGTCAATTTCCGCATGACATCGGGGCCGGTATTGGCAAAGGCTGGAGACTTGGCGGCAATTCTGACTAACCTTGAGGCACGGGATGTTTTGTTCATTGATGAAATACATCGACTAAATCCGGTAGTTGAGGAAGTTTTGTATCCAGCATTAGAGGATTTTGAGCTTGATTTGGTGATCGGGGAAGGCCCTGCGGCTAGGACCGTGCGTATTGAGTTGCAGCCATTCACCTTGGTGGGGGCGACGACCCGTCTTGGATTACTAACGACACCGCTCAGAGACCGATTTGGCATTCCAACCCGGCTTCAGTTTTACACGGAAGATGAGCTAAACGAGATTGTAGCACGCAATGCTCTCAAGCTGAATATCCCGGCTGAGGATGCTGGCGCGCGTGAGATTGCGCGAAGATCTCGGGGAACTCCAAGAATTGCAGGCCGCTTGTTACGGCGTGTCGTTGACTTTGCGCTTGTTGAAGGAGATGGACAGATTACAAAAGCTCTCGCGGACGGGGCTCTGACCCGTCTGGGCGTTGACCATTTAGGGTTAGATGGGGCTGACCGGCGCTACTTAACGTTCATCGCAGAGAATTACGCTGGAGGTCCAGTTGGAATTGATACAATTAGCGCTGCTTTAAGTGAGGCGCGTGATGCGATTGAGGAAGTAATCGAGCCATTTTTGTTGCAGCAAGGGTTGATAAATCGAACCCCACGTGGACGGATGTTGGCGCAAAAGGCGTGGCAACACCTTGGTTTGAATGCGCCTGAAAGACGTGATCAGAGACGCTTATTTGAATAAATTTGTGGAATTTGGGAAAGAATTAAATTTTTATACGCCAGTAAGTTACTGTGTTGGATCTAAAAGTCTTTTTTAGCAAGTTGAATTTGGCCTTGTCATTTCCGGAGTTGCGAAGCCGTGAGCCTCTCACTGATGTTTAAGGCTGGTCAGACTAAAGCTTGCCATCATCGGCGAGGTGACTGTTCGGTAGAAATTTGGCTAATTAACCAAGAGTTTCAATCTTGGAGGTTCTGCAGACCTCGATGGAGTTACCACTCGTAAACCTCAATCTTGTCAGCTGTCATGGCATAACCCGTTTCGGCGACCTCTGTAGACATTAGTTGGGTGCTCATCAGTCCCTCAACCCAAACAGGGTCCCAAAGTTTGTCGCTTGGCCAAGGATCAATAGTTCTTACTAGAACCAATTGATTGGGAGGTGGTGGTGGAGTGTGAATGCACGCTCCAACATATGGAACAAGTACAAACTCTGTCACGCCCTCGGCATCGAGTTCTAGAGGTAAGATAAATCCTGGCATACGGATGTAGACACCGTGAAGCGCAGTATTCAATTTGGTCGCATTAAGGTCGAACAGTGGGCGCCACGTATCATTGGCTTCGTCCATCATTCCCTCGCCGATGATTTCGGCGTAGGGTACACCTGGCGGAATAAGGTCGTCCCAAGAGATTTCTCGAGGATTAGCCGCAAGCCCGATACGAGGAAATGAAACTCCAGCTAGGCTTATGGCGATAAGATTTCTACGGTTTACCTGTGTCATATCTTTACCATCATACCATCGGCCAAAGAAAGGCGGTAGGCCCGTAATGCTGGAATCAAGCTCACAATTGCGCCAGCAACGACCACAGCTAGCAGAACGAGTATTTCTCGCAATACCGGTGCTTCAATCGCGAGAAAAAGGCCAAATTCTCTGTCAATGATCGGTTGTGAAATAAACAAACCAACGTAGAGCACTCCAACCCCCAACAATGCTCCAACTGCTGCCGTAAGTGCCGCCTCCAGCACGAGGAGTCCTAGGATCGATATTGGACTGGCGCCCATCGCCCGAAATATCGCCATCTCTCGCCGGCGTTCGTTAAGACTAGAAAAAATTGTTGCCATCAATCCAAGAAGTGCTGTGACGATAACCATTGCTGAAACCGCCAGCAACGCCGACTCGGCAATTCCAACAATCTGCCACAATTCTTGCAGGGCAACGCCGGGCAGTATCGCCAACAACGGTTCCTCCGAGTATTCGTTGATGGCTCGCTGGAGCGCGAATGTTTGCAATGGACTTTTGACACCGACGAGTGCGGCGGTCACTGCTTTTGGCGTCAAGTCCATCAGCCGAATAGCGTTCACTGAAGTTGCTTGCCCGGGAATTTTCGCTCCACGCTGCCAATCAACATGAATCGCCTCAATCGCCTCCATGGACACGATCACCGTTCTGTCCACAGGAGTGCCGGTTTTTTCAAGTATGCCCGATATCCGAAAAGGTTGATCTTTATGCTCGGTGAATGATGCCAGGCCGTGGGCGACGACAATAGGGTCGCCAACCTCATATTTGAGATTTTCCGCTACGTCGTAGCCGATAACTGCATCGAATAGGTCGTCGATTGCGAAGCCGCTTGCAAAGTGGAGGCTTCGACCTCGACGATATTTGTAATGTTCAAAAAAGGCGGCATTTGTTCCCATTACTCGGAACTGCCGGTGGCTATCTCCGAGGGAAATGGGAACAATCCAATCCAACTCTGGCCGATTCGCTAAATCTTGATAGCTTTCCCAGGTCACGTTGTTTGATGCATTTCCAATACGGAAAACTGAATATAGCAACAACTGAACTGACCCTGACCGAGCTCCAACGATTAAATCTGTGCCCGAGATAGTATCTGCGAAACTAGCCTTGGCCCCGGTTCGTACTTTTTCGACGCCTAAAAAAAGTGCAACCGACAGCCCGATCGCCAATACTGTCATGCCCACAGTCAGCATCCGTGCAAATAATGAGCCAATGGCAAGCCGAAGTATCATGCCGCTCGTCTTTCAATGGTTGCAATGTCGGTCATCTGAACCACTCTATCAAACCTTTCGCTTAGGCGTGGATCATGACTAACCATAAGGAGGGTGGAACCTTGCGCTTCAATTTGATCAAACATGAGTGTCAAAAAATTTGACCGAGCTAATTCGTCCAAAGATGACGTTGGCTCATCTGCGATAATTATCGGAGGTCTGCCAATCAGAGCCCTAGCAACTGCGACTCTTTGTTGTTGGCCAACACTCAGATTTGCGGCCTTAGATAATGAAATGCTATCTGGCAAACCAAGGGATTGGCAAAGCTCGATGGACCGAAGTCTTGGGGAACGGCACCGTTTCCTGCGTTCTGGAGCAAATCGCAGCGGCAACATTATGTTATCGGCAACAGTTCCAAACGGCAGCAAATTGAATTGCTGGAATACTACTCCGATCTGTTCGGCCCGAAACCGGTCGCGAGACCAACCAGACAAAGATTTTAAATCAGTGCCGCCTAAGGCCACTTTCCCACTGTCAGCGAGAATAGTCCCGCAAATCATAGAAAGTAGTGTTGATTTTCCGGAGCCGCTCTCACCAAGTAAAAGAACGGATTCTCCCTTTCTGACGAAAAACTCGGGGACCGTGAGGACAAATGATGTCCGCCCGGGCCAGCTAAAACGCGCATTTTCAAATTCTATAACACGACGTTCTGTCACAGTCAGAACATACCGCGAAGTTCAAGCTTGGGGTCATCACGCTCAATTTCAAAAGCTTGAGCCCCAGACTCAGATACGATTTGAACTTCCAGTTCAAGGGCATTCTCGAAGATTTCGAAATACTTAAAGGTGATTCCGTGTAATTCGCCTAGGTTACCACAAGTAAGTATGTACTCTGCATGGAACTCTGTGTGGCTTGCTTCATTTTCGTGCCTGTCTCCATCATGCTGTTCTTCGGCGTGGTCTTCGTCATGATCGTCTTCGTGATCATGCACCTCCTCATGCTCATCTTCACTCTCAAGTTCAGCGCTTGCTTGGGTTACTGTGCATTCAGCGGCGGCGGGCATGACAAAAAGTTCGAGTGGTCGGGCCAGGGTTGCCACTGCCGCGTCGATGGACGCTCGATCATTTGCATTTTTTGCCTCGTATTCGAAACCAACGATATCTGCACCAGGGGCATGAAACTCCATAGCAACGGTATTGCCAAAATATGCAATGTTGAGCTTTCCAACTCCATGTTCATGGCTGTCGAGCTCACGCGTCCCCTCGGCAATTGCGGGGCACGCAAGTATGGAAAACACAATTGGGAAACATCTGTTCATGATAATTACTCCGAGTTGTAATAAGTTTTTTTTAATGAGCACAATTTTCGCATTGCCCGTGGATTTCAACGACATGGCGGACTGGCTTAAATTGGCTGGGTGCGACCATTGCCGTCAATTTGTGCAAAAGAACTTCACCGTCATGTTCGTTGACTAGGCCGCAGTCTCCACAAATGGTCAAAACAGGAAGGCTCTTCCCATGGTCACAGCGGCAAGGGACAAAGGCTTTTAGGGATTCCAATTTGTGTGCACGGCCTTGATCTGTGAGAGCCGCGAGCGCACGGTAAACTGTCGGTGGTGCGATGTCTGGTTCATTGCCCTGAAGTTGTTCCAAAATTTTATATGCCGTCATCGGAATTTCGGACGAATTCAGCACCTCTAATATGTCTGCCTGTCGCACGGCGGCTTGTTTACGCATTCAAAATCTCCAAATCCACCATTATTATTATTTTATAAAATAACAATTAGCAACGATGAGTAACTTTCGATACCCAAAGTTATTGAAGCTGTTGGGAATCGTGACTTATGGTCGGAGCCCATTTCGAGCCGTGGCAACCCAATATCATGAGTTGAATATGCGAAACTGCAATGAATTTTTTTTATGCTCTTCGATACCAAATGTGGGGGGGCGCTGACGTCAAATTTAACACAATTCGGCGTGGCTTTTACTGATCGTATCCTGCACGTAGGTATCGAGCCGTTTTTGAGGTAAAAGACCCGTGAACGCATAGAGTGCTCTAGATCTTGAATTCTCTTTAACGGCTGCGGTAAAAACTACTTAAGGCGGATTGTTTAGGTAGTGGGTTGTGTCTAGGCGTCGGGTTGCACCACATTATAGAGGTCAAACTACAGGGTCCGTACGCAAGGGTGATGGAGTCGAATGGAAGTGCTTACAGTAGAGGAAATTGAACAGCTTTTTACCAGTGATGATGGCAATTATAAGTTCGCCCGATGGAGTCGGCCAATAGCGCCAATAGTCTTCGGGGTTGAAGACGAAACCCTCCGTACCGTCAAAGGTGCGATTGAAGCGGTTGTGGCTTTGGCCGGACATCAGATGGCTGAGACGGATCCTGAACTCGGATCTAACCTGATGATATTTTTCTTCCGTGAATGGAACGAATTGCTCGACGTACCAAACCTTGATCAGCTAATCCCGAGCCTACCAATTCTGGTGAGCCGCCTCCGCAGTGCTAACGCGACACGGTACCGGGCATTTCGATTTGAAGCAGATGGCAGCATACAGGCAGCGTTTGTTTTTCTCCGAATGACGACTGAGATGTGTGAGTTGCCCGCAGAAAACCTTGCCTTGACAGAGGCGACCCAGACAATTTTGGTATGGGGTGAAAAGGTATTTTTGGAAACCTCCCCCTTGGCTATTATACCGGAAACTGGATCAGTAGTTCTAAGGCCTGAGATTGCCGGAGTTATCGCTGCTGGATATGATCCAAAGATGCCTGTGGCTGCAGATGATCGAAGCCATGCGTTGCGGATATTTGCTCGGTTAAAATGGCCGGCTATCAGGTAATGTTCTATTTTTCAGCTTAACAGCAAGCTAAGCTTGATTAACACAAGGTGATTGGTCGCTTAAAGGTTAGGTGTTGGCAGATATTGAACGCAGTTGGTATACCGCCTGTCGTCTGTTCACGCAGTCACTCGAATTCAAGCGAACGTTGAGGTCTAAATTGGAATACACCAATATTTGTAAACACAGTCTTCGCGTTTATTATGAAGATACTGATATGGGCGGTATCGTCTATTACGCTAATTACCTTAAGTTCATCGAACGTGGTCGCAGTGAATGGGTGCGCAAAATCGGTCTCAATCAGCGTGAAATGAAAGCTGAGGGTTTCGTCTTTGCGGTCCGCCGGATCGAGGCGGATTACTTGAGTTCGGCGCGGCTGGATGATGAACTGATTGTTGAAACTGAGATAATTAGAGTGACTGCTGCGCGTCTGGTGATGGAGCAGAGTGTAAAAAAGAGCGACGATGTGTTATTCCAAGCAAAGGTGACCATAGCCTGTGTTAACGAGGCGGGGCGGCCTGTTCGATTGCCCATGCAGTTGTTTAAACTCCTACATTAATTGCGATAAAAATCCTTTAGCTGTGTTCTGATCTAACGTCGTCAGTTTTTTGGTGATTACATTCCAGAGCGCTTTTGATCCGGTTGATACGCGAAAATCCGCGCTTAATGCCAATTAGATGGAATTCTCTGTGGAACTGCTATAGCGTCCTCCTAAAATAAGGTCCTGATTAGGACTTAAAAAAGAGCAGGCATAATGGAAGCAGCAGTCGACTTTTCAATGTGGGCGCTATTTGCGCGCGCGACCTTGGTTGTAAAATTAGTAATGTTACTGTTGGTGGTGGCCTCATTCTGGACCTGGTCGGTCATCATACAGAAAACTTTATTGTACAGGGCGGCGAGGCGCGAAGCCAAAACGTTCGACCGGACATTTTGGTCGGGTGAACCTTTGGACAAACTGTTCGAGGAGTTGGGTCCTGAACCAACTGGGCGCTCGGCGCGGATATTCGCCTCTGGTATGGTGGAGTGGCAGCGTAGTCACCGGCAGGACGGCGGGTTAATCGCCAATGCTACAAGCCGTATTGACCGCTCTATGGATGTTGCCATTTTGAAAGAGGCAGAGGTTTTGCAGAAAGGTTTGCCGATCCTCGCCACCGTTGGGTCGACAGCTCCTTTCGTTGGGCTGTTTGGCACAGTTTGGGGTATCATGAACGCATTTATAGAAATTGCAGCGCAGCAAAATACGAACTTAGCCGTTGTAGCGCCGGGTATCGCTGAGGCACTGATGGCCACAGGGCTAGGTCTTTTGGCTGCAATTCCAGCAGTAATCTTTTACAATAAACTGAGTGCAGATAACGATCGCATTGTTGCTGGCTATGAGGCGTTTTCAGATGAGTTCGCGACCATTCTAAGTCGACAACTGGACGCGTGAGTAATGGGAGCAGACATAATCAAATCTGGTGGTGGCACTGGTAAGCGTCGACGCAGGTCTGGGCGCCGCAGTCGGCCCATGGCAGAGATCAATGTAACACCTTTTGTAGACGTGATGCTGGTATTGCTTATCATATTCATGGTGGCAGCGCCTCTGTTGACGGTTGGCGTTCCTGTTGAGCTGCCAAAAACAGCAGCTAACCCTCTGCCGGGAGAGCAGGAGGAACCACTTACTGTGACGATTGCATCCGATTTAAGTATTACCATTCAAACAACAGCAGTTGCTGCTGAGGATCTCGTCCCGAAATTGCGGGCTATTGCCAGCGAAAGAGCATCTGACCGCGTGTACCTGCGGGCAGATGGAGCTATTCCTTACGAGGCAGTTGTCCAAATCATGGGAGCATTGAATGCGGGTGGGTTTTCGGACATCGGGCTTGTAACGGATATTGGCGGCCCGTCTTTGGGCGGACCGGAGAACTGAGGCGTTTAGGTGCATATTGGGCATTATATTTCGGGCGCAGCCCATGCCAGCCTGATTGGCTGGGCGGTGTTTGGTGCTACATTTCGGAGCGATCCACCGCCATTGGAGGTGTCTGAAGTGACTGTTGTTACGACGAAAGAGTTTGAAGCTGTACTGCGTTCTACGCAGGCTCCAAGTCTTACGACAGATGTGGCTGTCCCAATTATTCCGGCGGTGAATGCCCAGACGCCTGAAATGTTATCGCGTATGGACAATCCGATGACAGCAGCCACAGCTTCAACGACCGAAATCAGTGTACCGGACTCAATTCCTGATCTAAACGGTCTCACCGCGCCAGACCCAACTGAGGTAATTGAAAAAGCCCCGGTTATGTCAGTGCCAGATGTTGACACAGCGTTTGCCATCCCAAAGGTTGCATCGCGTCCTGTTGCGCGGCCAGTGCAGCGTGTTGCACCTGTGCCAGTCGCTCAACCCAAGCCGGACACGACAATAAATGATACGTTGCAAGAGGCGATTAAGCCGGATGAAAGTGGCAAAATTGCAGAGAAAATCATGGAAGAAACTGCGCCTGAAGCTGCTGCAACTGAGATTATTACTGAACCGAAGTCTGAAAAAGCGGACAACACGGCAGCACCATTGAGCTCATTACGTCCAAGGGCGCGTCCCATGGCAGGTGTCAATGCGGATGGGCGCGCGGATGCAGCCGTTGCCGCCGCACTGGCTGAGGCTGGAATTAGTGACACAACGCCGACGCCTTCCGGTCCGCCTTTAACCACTTCTGAGAAGGATGGGCTGCGGGTGGCAGTTCGTGACTGTTGGGTTGTTGATGTTGGATCCCGCGCGGCAGATGTAACTGTTACGATTGGCTTCTCGCTGGAAAAGAATGGCAAGGTGCGGGGTGACATTCGCTTGATAAATGCCGAAGGTGGTGATGATACTGCGTCTGGCGCTGCATTTCAGGCAGCGCGGAGAGCCGTCTTGAGGTGTGAAAAAGCTGGCTACGACCTTCCAAAAGATAAATATGACCATTGGCGTGATGTCGAAATAACGTTTAATCCAGATAATATGAGGCTGAAATGACAAGGTTACTAGCGGCCCTATTTACCAGTTTAGTGGTTTTGGGACAAATGTCCTTGGCACAGGACGGCCCACTTCGAATTGAGATCACCGAAGGGGTCATTGAACCCTTGCCCTTCGCGGCCCCAGATTTTGTGGCAGAAACCCCAGGGTCCAATCAGGTCTCCAAAGACATTAGCCGGGTGATTGCAGATGATCTGAGTGGATCGGGGCTTTTCCGTGAAATACCGGCTAAGGCACATATTGCGACGATCACGAATTTTGCCAGTCCTGTTCAGTTTACCGACTGGAAAGCGATCAATGCGCAAGCACTGATAACAGGTGGTGTCAGCGTAAGCGGTGATAAGCTTGAAGTGAAATTCAGGGTTTGGGATGTGTTTGCCGGAGCACAACTGGGAAATGGGCTGCGATTTAAAGGTACGGTAGATGGTTGGCGGCGCATGGGTCACAAAGTGGCTGATGCCGTTTACAGCCGCCTGACAGGAGAGGGAGGTTATTTTGATAGCCGAGTTGTCTTCGTGAGCGAAACTGGTCCCAAAAATGATCGGAAAAAACGATTAGCAATCATGGATTACGATGGTGCGAATCTACAGTATCTGACGGATAGTAGCGCCATTGTGCTGGCTCCACGGTTCTCTCCGAATGGGGATCAAGTACTTTACACCAGTTATGAGACGGGGTTTCCCCAAGTTTTTGTTCTAGATGTTGGATCAATTAGTAAGAGCGTGCTTTCCAGTGACACGAGTAGCATGAGCTTTGCGCCTAGGTTTTCGCCGGATGGCAAAAGCGTGCTTATGTCAGTGACGAATGGTGGCAACACTGACCTTTACAAGGTGCAAATTTCGGGTGGCGGTCGCCAACGCTTGACTAATAGCCCGTCAATCGAAACTGCACCGAGCTACAGCCCTGATGGTGGCAAAATAGTGTTCGAAAGTGATCGGTCTGGGACCCAGCAGCTGTACGTAATGGGCGCTAACGGTGGTGAAGCGACAAGGATCAGTTTTGGTCAGGGACGCTACGGCACGCCCGTCTGGAGCCCGCGCGGTGATTTGATTGCGTTTACAAAGCAAAGCAAAGGGCGCTTTCACATCGGTGTGATGCGTATAGATGGAAGCGATGAGCGCTTGTTGACGGCGTCCTTTTTAGATGAAGGCCCGACGTGGGCCCCAAACGGTCGAGTGATAATGTTTACGCGGGAAACACGCGGCGCTGATGGAGTTTCAGCGCTTTATTCCGTGGATGTTTCGGGTCGAAACCTAAAGCGTGTTAGACTAAACACCGGCGGATCAGATCCAAGCTGGTCACCATTGCAATAACAGCAAGTTTTAATGATTGCAGCGTTATGATAGAAAACGAGCAAGAATACGGACAAAAGACGGGGCAGTTTGAAATGAACTATTTTACAAAATCAGTGTTATTGTTGGGTGCGTTAGTGCTTTCAGCGTGTAGTAATCCAGATTACCTGAGCGGAGAAAATGCGAATGGGAACGGTTCTGGCGTGGCGAATGAGGCCGGGAGTGTCCAAGATCCGACTTCGCTGGCGCATTTTCAGCAAGTGATCGGTGATCGTGTTTTGTTTGAAGTAGACCAGTCGACGCTGAGTGAGAGTGGTCGACTGACGGTGCTGGCGCAGGCGAACTGGCTAATGGCGAACGGAGAATACACTGCCGTTATTGAGGGCCATGCCGATGAGCAGGGCACTCGCGAATATAATCTAGCACTTGGCGCACGTCGCGCTAGTGCGGTGCGTGAGTTGATGGTGTCTCAGGGGGTAGCTTCTGGTCGATTGCGCACCGTTAGCTTCGGTAAGGAACGTCCACTAGAGGTGTGCTCGGCGGAAAGTTGTTATGCAAACAATCGCCGGGCAGTCACGGTACTTGCCGCTGGCACTTTGGGGTAACGGACCATGCGTTCATTTCCAGCACTAGGGTTGGCATTGTTTTTAGCCCTGACACCCGTGGCCGGTGTTGCGCAATCTCGTGATGAAACACTGGCCGATATTCGCCAACAACTTTCAGTGCTTTATGTCGAAATTCAACGTTTGAAACGAGAGCTTTCGACCACTAGTTCGCCTGAAACCTTTTCTGGATCAAACACGCTTGAGAGGCTTGATGCGATCGAGGCAAGGCTGCAAGACCTGACCGGGAAAACAGAGCGGTTGGGTCACAAGGTTCAGCGAGTCGTTGAAGATGGCACTAATCGCCTTGGAGATTTGGAGTTTCGGTTGGTTGAACTGGAGGGTGGCGATTTGAGCCAGTTGGGTGAGTCCTCAACTTTAGGTGGAGAAATTGGGAAGGTGCCTTCATTTGGAAGTGACACGTCATTGAATTCAGTGGATGAGGTCGAGACGGAACTGGCGATTGGGGAGACTGCTGACTTTGGACGTGCGAGGCTTGCGCTTCAAAATGGTGATTTTCGTGCAGCTGTGGATCAATTCGCAGGGTTTGTCAGTACCTATCCTGGCAGCCCACTAGAGCCAGAAGCACATCTGCGTCGAGGGCAGGCCCATGAGGAGCTAGGCGAAATGACCCGTGCAGCAAGAGCATTTTTGGAAGCATATTCCGGAGTACCGCAGGGCCCGATTGCATCTGAAGCTTTATTTCATCTTGGACGGGCGTTGGGACAACTTGGACAGGTTAGCGAAGCATGCGTAACTTTGAATGAGGTCTCAGTACGCTATCCGGGCACGCGTGAAGTGGCGCAGGCTCAGGGTGAAATGTCGCGCTTACAGTGTCCGTGATGCTGGCCTCACGGCTTGCCAAGACACTAGCTGCACTTTTCCCTGATGGAGAAATCCCTCGTTTTGGAGTGGCAGTATCCGGCGGCGGTGACAGCTTTGCTTTGCTTGATCTTCTGCACCTAAATAAAGTGCAGATGGACGTTGTCAGCATAAATCATGGTCTGCGACCCGAAGCAGCAAGCGAAGTTGCGCTTGTTTCTAATTATTGCTCGGCCCGTTGTCTTTCACACGACGTATTGCATTGGACTTGGGATGGGCGGGGCAGTGTTCAGTTAGCGGCCCGCGAAGGACGCAGCAAATTGATGTCGCAATGGGCTAAAACTCGCGGGATTTCTCATGTTGTCCTTGGCCACACCAAGGATGATCAGGCTGAGACTTTCCTGATGAGATTGACGCGGGGATCTGGAGTGGATGGTCTAGCGGCTATGGCGCCGGTCACGAAGCACAATGGAATGATATGGCTCAGGCCCATGTTGGGCATTAAGCGTAGTGAGCTGCGCGCCCATTTGACGCTACGCAACATCTTATGGGCGGAAGATCCGAGCAACGAAGACATGGCCTATGATCGAGTTCGAGCTCGTAAGGCTCTGGACGTACTCACGCCTTTGGGCTTGCATGTTGATAGGTTGGCTCTGACGGCAGATCATATGGGACGTGCACGAGTGGCATTGGATTATGCAGAGAGTATCTTAACTCAAGAAGTCGCAAGAATTGAGGCGGGTGATGTGGTAATTGAATGGGACAGGTTTAATCGTGCACCGGAGGAATTGCGTACTCGCTTGCTTGCCAATGCATTGGGTTGGGTATCCGGGCAAATTTACAGACCGCGATACACCGCCCTTAAAGCAGCGATGGCAACTAAAAGCACGTATGTGTTGCAAGGGTGTGTGATAATTAGGAAAAAGAATACCTTTCGAATTTCAAGGGAATGGGCAGCTGTGGCCAAAACTAGATGCGCTGTCGGCGAATTATGGGACGGACGTTGGCTTTTGTCAGGCAAAGCAAAAAAATCTCTCTATGTCAGAGCTTTAGGGGAAGAGGGGCTGCGCGAATGTGCTGCTTGGCGTAATACTGGCAAGCCCCGCCAGAGCCTATTCGCAACTCCATCAATTTGGCACGAAAAAACTTTGATATCAGCGCCATTAGCCGGGCTGGCGCGCGGTTGGCGTGCTGAAATCGTGCCGGAGCGGTTACATTTCCCAAGGTCGTTTGAGTCTCATTAGCAATTACCGCATTGAACATAGCGGCTCGATGTCTATTTAAGTGTTATGGTTGCTGTGTTAGGGACCATTTCGATCTTTACTTGGGAGACCTGCCTTGGGCAACGCGCGTAATATTGCATTCTGGGTCGTTTTGTTTTTGCTGATCCTCGCTCTGTTTAACCTTTTCAGCGGTGATAGCGGTACTCTGCAAAGCCGAGAAAATAGCTACTCTGACTTTGTATCTGCTGTCGAGAGTAACTCAGTCACTGGCGTGACGCTTGATGGTGAGAAAGTCCGATACACCACAAGCGACGGAGCGTCCAACGTCGCGATAAAGCCAGCTGATGCTGAGGTGACAACGCTTCTGATCGAAAATGGAATACCGGTTCGCGCCGAAAGCCAAGAACAATCCGGTTTTCAAGCGTTCCTCCTTTCGCTGCTTCCCTTCCTTTTGCTTATCGGTGTGTGGATCTTTTTCATGAACCGCATGCAAGGTGGCGGTAAAGGCGGTGCAATGGGTTTTGGTAAGTCCAAGGCTAAGATGCTAACGGAAAAACACGGTCGTGTCACTTTCGACGATGTAGCAGGCATTGATGAGGCGAAAGAAGAATTAGAGGAGATAGTAGAATTTTTGCGAAACCCGCAAAAGTTTTCGCGCTTGGGCGGCAAGATCCCTAAAGGAGCGTTATTGGTCGGCCCGCCCGGAACAGGTAAAACGTTATTGGCGCGTGCAATAGCCGGTGAAGCGGGGGTTCCATTTTTCACGATTTCTGGTTCAGATTTTGTGGAGATGTTTGTGGGCGTCGGCGCATCGCGGGTACGTGATATGTTTGAGCAGGCCAAGAAGAACGCGCCGTGCATCGTGTTTATCGATGAAATTGATGCCGTTGGACGTCATCGTGGCGCCGGTTACGGCGGCGGAAATGACGAACGCGAACAAACGTTGAACCAGTTGTTGGTAGAGATGGATGGATTTGAGACGAATGAAGGCGTCATTATTCTGGCTGCAACAAACCGGAAAGATGTCTTAGATCCTGCGTTGCTGCGCCCAGGGCGCTTTGACAGAAACGTCACTGTGGGAAATCCTGACATCAAGGGTCGTGAGAAAATCTTGGGAGTTCATGCGCGGAAAACACCGCTTGGTCCTGACGTAGACTTGCGCATCATTGCGCGAGGCACACCAGGTTTTTCTGGCGCGGATTTGGCCAATCTTGTAAACGAAGCGGCTCTTATGGCAGCGCGAGTAGGCCGCCGCTTTGTTACAATGGAAGACTTTGAAAGTTCCAAGGACAAAGTAATGATGGGAGCCGAGCGTCGATCCATGGTGCTGACGCAGGACCAAAAAGAGAAAACTGCATACCACGAAGCAGGGCACGCCGTCGTAGGGCTTGCCTTGCCAGAATGCGATCCAGTCTACAAGGCCACGATCATCCCTCGTGGTGGTGCACTTGGCATGGTGGTGAGCCTACCTGAAATGGATCGTCTCAATTACCATAGAGATGAATGTGAGCAAAGGTTGGCGATGACCATGGCTGGCAAAGCGGCTGAGGTGATAAAGTATGGCGAGGATCATGTGTCCAATGGTCCGGCCGGAGACATCATGCAGGCAAGCCAACTCGCTCGCGCCATGGTTATGCGTTGGGGCATGTCAGATAAGGTGGGAAATATTGACTATGCCGAAGCTCACGACGGATACAGTGGCAATACAGCTGGCTTCTCCGTTTCTGCGCACACTAAAGAATTGATTGAAGAAGAGGTGAAACGGTTTATCCAGCACGGTTATGATCGAGCGATGGAAATTTTAACTGAACGAAAAGAAGAATGGAAACGTTTAGCAGAAGGCCTGCTAGAATATGAGACCCTGACTGGAGATGAGATAAAGCGTGTCATGAAGGGTGAGCGGCCTGATGCAGATGATGACAACGATGACAACCCGGATGAGGGCAATGCTCCGAGCGTCACGGCGATACCCAAAACTAAATCCCGCAACAAATATAGCGGGGACGGCGGAATGGAGCCAGAACCAACAGGCTGAAGAGCACTTTAGAAGGTGATTGTTGCCGTTCGCCTGTTAGAGAAATTCTTGCCTCATAAGCGTCATGGGTAATTATATTTTTGACGCATGGTGGTGAAGCGGGAAAACAATTTTGCGTGAGTGGCGACGGGTGACTTGGAATGTGGATGTGACTGGGTGGTGCTGATTGTTAAAGTCTGACGATGGGCATAGGCGTTCCTAAACAGGCATTATTGAAAACCATCTGTTGAGCTAAGTCCCCAGCCAAAAATGCGCCATCCGGTATGCTTGAGGTTAAATCTGCTTTTTTTTCTTAAATGGAGAGGTTGCATTGATCGCTTCGTTTGAAAAGCTTACAAGCATCGAAGCTAAAGTGCTTTTGGGGTGGTAAAGTTAATTTTTAATCGACCATTGCTGATCAAACAGCGCTTTTGGACTTAATATTTGACTTGAGGCTCGTATGCCGGCATTGAAACTTACGAATTACTCCTGTGAGATTGTGTGGCTTGGCCAAGTGTCTAATTCAGACAACGATCTGAGAGCCGTTCCCGTATCGACGCTATCGCTAAAATTTGGAGGATCAGAGGGTGAGTGTCATTCTGGCCTGACTCGAAAGTCCTGCAGTCGGCTGATTACGCAATATCCACGCGGCACTGTAATTGCCAACGTCCGTCAACTTTCAATAATCTCGCAAGAAGAATTGGATCAAATTGCGTTAGAAGTTGGCCTGTCGAATCTAGATCCTGCCTTGGTCGGTGCATCTATGGTAGTACAGGGATTGCCCGACTTTAGCCACGTGCCGCCATCTTCGCGTCTTACGGTAGAGAGCGGCGCCTCGATAATCGTTGATATGGAAAACCGCCCTTGCTCGCTGCCTAGTCAGGTGATTGAGAAAGTGCATCCCGGTTGTGGCAAAGCGTTTAAGAATGCGGCACGAAATCGGCGAGGAGTTACGGCCTGGGTTGAATGTGAGGGCTTGCTCTGTATCGGCGACAAGCTTCGCTTACACATCCCTGATCAGCCGATTTGGAGGTGTTTCGAAGATGCGCGCGCCACCTAGAGTTGTTTACGCTTAAAGCAAATACCCTTTGCCAAAAAAAATATGTGACATTTACCGACGCTTCGGGCGCTGGATATGTCGGAAATGCCTCCTGAGTTGGGTTCGAGTGTCGCTATGTTCTTGTTCAGAACGATGCAAACTCTGCCATAGGGACTGCCATGAGCTATAAAACTGATATAGAAATTGCCCGCGAGGCAAAGAAACGCCCAATTCAGGAAATTGGTGCCAAGCTAGGCATTGGAAGCGAAGATCTTCTTCCTTACGGTCATGACAAAGCCAAGGTAAGTCAGGGCTTTATCAATTCAGTTCAGAACAACGAGAATGGTAAATTAATCCTTGTTACAGCGATTAATCCGACCCCAGCTGGAGAAGGTAAAACTACCACCACGGTTGGTTTGGGTGACGGCCTTAATGCTATTGGCAAAAAAGCGGCCGTGTGCATTCGCGAAGCATCGCTTGGGCCTAACTTCGGCATGAAAGGTGGGGCCGCTGGTGGTGGTCTTGCGCAGATTGTTCCGATGGAAGAGATGAACCTACACTTCACTGGAGATTTTCACGCAATCACAGCCGCGCACAATCTGCTAAGTGCGATGATTGATAACCATATCTACTGGGGCAATGAACTTGAGATTGATGAACGTCGTGTCGCTTGGCGTCGTGTACTTGACATGAACGACAGGGCCTTGAGAGACACGGTGACGTCTTTGGGTGGCGTTGCCAATGGTTTCCCGCGACAGACGGGCTTTGACATTACTGTGGCGTCCGAAGTTATGGCTATACTTTGCCTCGCCACAAGCCTTGAGGACTTGCAAAAGCGTTTGGGAGATATGATCGTGGCTTATCGTCGTGACCGCAGTCCAATCTATGCCCGTGACATAAAGGCCGATGGCGCTATGACTGTGCTGTTGCGTGACGCGATGCAACCGAACCTCGTGCAAACTTTGGAAAACAACCCAGCCTTTGTACATGGTGGACCGTTTGCCAATATCGCGCATGGTTGCAACTCGGTTATTGCAACGACCACTGCGTTGAAGATTGCTGACTACGTCGTCACGGAAGCTGGATTTGGTGCTGATTTGGGTGCTGAGAAATTTATGAACATCAAGTGCCGTAAGGCTGGGTTGGCGCCTGATTGTGTTGTGCTTGTTGCTACTATTCGCGCTATGAAGATGAATGGTGGTGTGGCGAAGGTTGATTTGGGCCCAGAGAATGTGGATGCGGTAAAGGAAGGATGTGCCAATCTGGGCCGGCACATTGGCAATCTCAAGCAGTTCGGTGTCCCGGTCGTAGTCGCGATCAATCATTTTGTGAGTGACACAGATGCCGAAGTTCAAGTGGTTAAGGACTATGTCGAAAGTGAGGGCTCTGAAGCGATCTTGTGCCTGCACTGGGCAAAGGGATCTGAAGGGACCCTAGAGCTTGCCAACCGTGTTGCAGAGATTGCTGACGCAGGCATCAGCCAGTTCGCACCTCTCTACAAGGATGAAATGGGCTTATTTGAAAAGATCGAACGTGTTGCCACTTCGATTTACCGAGCCGATGAAGTACTCGCTGACAAAAAAATTCGGGATCAGCTTCGGGCTTGGGAAGATGCTGGCTACGGGCACTTGCCGGTTTGTATGGCCAAGACACAGTATTCCTTCTCGACGGATCCAAATCTCCGCGGTGCGCCGACGGGTCACTCGGTGCCAGTTCGCGAGGTCAGGCTTAGTGCTGGAGCGGGGTTTGTTGTTGTGATCTGCGGTGAGGTCATGACCATGCCAGGTTTACCGCGAAAACCGGCTGCAGAAAATATTCGGATCAATGAAGAAGGGCTGGTTGAAGGACTTTTCTAGGCCAAATCAGGTGGTCGAGCTCCATAGTCCTTACCATTAATCGGTAGAGAGAGCGCTATTCGAAATCTGCTATTATTTTTTTAATGTTGGGCCGTCAAAATTTGATAATTTGTAACAATAAAAAATGGTTGCATGGTGCCGCTTTTGTTAAAAATTAGGGGACAATATGAGCGCTAAAAAAATTGATGGAAAAGCTTTTGCGGCAACAGTTCGCAAAAAGGTCGCAGCGCATGTTGTTCGAATAGTCGAGGAGCACGACATAACCCCTGGGCTTGCGGTCGTTTTGGTTGGAGAAGACCCTGCTAGTCAAGTTTATGTGCGTTCAAAAGGCAAGCAGACTACCGAAGTCGGTATGAAAAGCTTTGAACATAAGTTGGCTGCTGATACAGCAGAAGCTGATCTGCTGGCGTTAATTGATCGATTGAATAATGATGCGCAAGTACATGGAATCCTTGTGCAACTTCCACTACCAAGTCATCTAAATGAGAATTTAGTAATCAATTCGATCTCGCCAGCTAAAGATGTAGACGGATTTCACATTTCAAATGTTGGCCTATTGGGAACTGGGCAAAAATCTATGGTGCCCTGCACGCCCTTAGGCTGTTTGATGATGCTGCGTGACCATCACGAGAGCATTTCTGGCATGAACGCAGTGATCGTCGGCCGTAGTAATATAGTTGGTAAGCCGATGGCGCAACTTTTGTTAGGTGACAGCTGTACCGTGACGATAGCGCATTCCCGCACCAAGAACCTGCCCGAAGTTGTTCGGCGGGCTGATATTGTTGTAGCAGCTGTTGGACGGCCCGAGATGATTCTTGGCGACTGGATAAAAGAGGGCGCGACGGTGATCGATGTCGGTATCAATCGCATTGCTGCCCCGGAAAAAGGCGAAGGCAAAACGCGCCTTGTTGGAGATATCCACTACGAAAGTGTCGCAGCTGTAGCTGGGGCGGTTACACCAGTTCCTGGCGGTGTTGGTCCAATGACGATCGCTTGTTTACTGGCAAATACACTAACGGCGTGCTGCCGCATTCACGGCCTCGCAGAACCCAAAGGCTTAACGGCCTGAATGCCTTTAGCTTGAAAGGACTGCGGAGAAGGCTAATGGTGGTCCCCGGTTTTGATGATCGGAACCATTGTTCCCGTCATTAAAGCAATTTTCGTTCGAGCTTCACCGTCTACATCAAATACCTCCGATTGAACTATGACGAGTCTTCGTCCCGGCTTGATCACCTTTCCGATTGCTTCCAGGCGGTTACCTTTTGCTGGTGCCAGAAGGTTAATTTTCATTTCTGACGTGAGAACTTCACAGCCCTTCGGCATAACGGAAAGTGCTGCATAACCTGCAGCGGAGTCGCCAAGCCCAAAGGTCAGTGCGGCATGGCCAAACCCATGCTGTTGCTGACATGTATTAAGAATAGGGGCGGCAATCACGACCTGACCGTGATTTGTAGAAACCAAAGACGCCCCAAACGTCGTCATCATTGATTGTGCTGCGAAGCTGCGTTCAATTTTTGATTGAATTTCTAAAAGTAGAGGCATGCATTTTTACTTTTTGAGTCTTTTTTAAGAAACCAATTTAAAAGCCGAATTTTAAATTTGGTCAAGTGCCGTGGGGTGGCTACAAGAGCAGGGTCTGCCGGGAACGTTGTTGGGATGCTACATGAAGTCTTGGCGAATACTGTTTTAAAAATTAAACTTAAATAAATAATTTAAAATCAGGTACATAAAGTATTAAGTTAACGCGGCATCGGTATCTCACGTGGAGTTTGTCCTGTTATAATCGCTTTGGCTTCTGGACGCATTAAATTAGCCAATGAGGCATCAGTACTGCGTAGCCCTCCGGTGTAGGTGCCAAAAGCTGGTAAAATTACCCGGTCGCTATCAAATAAAAATGCCGGACGCGTTATAGCGCGAAGGCGTGTTTGTACGCGAACTTTAGGATGATAGTGTCCTGATATTTCGCCACTTTTTCCTTTTTGTGCAATGTGACGAAACGTTAGAGGAGGTAATGGTAATTCGGCCAAATGTGTACCGCCTAGGTCAATCGGACCAGGATCATGATTGCCTTCAATCCAGACCCAACGGCGCCCAGCTTGGAGACGATTTATCCAAAGCTTTTCATCTTCTGGCAACGACTTGGCAGCTTCCACGTCGTCAAAACTGTCCCCCAAACAAACGACTATGGCTGCATTTGTCACGTTCAGATCGTTTTCCAATCGAATGAGCGTATCGCGGGTTTCATACGGCGGTAGAAATACGCCACTACGACGTGAGACCCTTTCAGTTTTTCCTAAATGAAGATCGGACACTACTAGCAACTTCTGGTCACGCCACCAAAGAGCACCTGACCCTAAGGCCATGAGAGATGCACCCGCTAGAGAAAATCGCGCTCCGTTCATGAAACGTTCTTACCCTTCTCCTGAATTTGACGCAAGAGTGGTGTGAGGCAGACTTCGATTTTTGAACAACTGTTTGCGTTTTATAGAAAAAAAAGATCACTTATTTTAAAAAAAACTACATTTGACTTAAACCGCTGTCGCGTATGAGAGCTTCAGCCTCTTCAGCTAGCAATCTCTCCTCGGCACTGCCACTTTGCACAGATATCTTACCGACTTCTAAAAAAAGAGGTGCTGAAAATGGGGTGACATGCGGTGTTCGAATTAGATCTACATGGCCAGACACACGGTCTAGCATTTCCTCAATGCGGGCGAAATCGACAAGGCCACTCATGGCCTCTTTCCGGGTAATCTGTATCAGCAGGTGATTAGGATCGTATTTTAACAGAGTGTCGTACAAGATGTCTGACGAGAACGTTGCTTGCCTACTAGATTGGCGTTTGCCCTTTGTATTACGTTCGATTAATCCAGCGATTGTTGCCGCTCCACGGAAAGTGCGTTTCATCAATGAATTGCCTGCGAGCCATCCATCAAGTCCCTCTTGTAAGCCCTTGATTTCCAGAATTGGTATCGGATTAGTGACTGCATCCATACCCCAAATCAGTGTCGCATAGTCAGTTGCGACAAAACCCATTGGTGCAAGGCCGATTTCCTCCATTCGCTTTGTTAATAATAGCCCGAGAGTTTGTTGAGCGTTAAGTCCAGCAAACCCATAGATGCAAATATTTTCACGACCATCGCGCGGAAAACTTTCAACTAACAGCCGCCCGGGCTCTGGTAATCGTGACATTGCACTTTGTAGTCGAAGCCAATCAGCCGTGTGCTTTGGCAATTCTGACCAGTCGTCTTTTTGCAAATAACGTAGTATGCGTTGTGAAAGTTGCGTTGATGTGGAAAATTTTGTTCCGGAAAATGTAGCTACACGGGGTTTTTTTGCGGCATTTGGAGAAACCTCAACGGTCATTTCACGCAGGCCTTCGTACTTAACTATTTGACCTCCGATTAAAAAAGTATCTCCTGGACTAAGTGACGCTGCAAAGTTTTCTTCGATTTCACCAAGTGGTTTACCACCTCTGTTCCTTCGAAGTCTTACCTTAAGTGTATCAGTGTCCTGAATTGTACCCGCATTCATGCGAATGATTGCAGCAGCACGTGGGTCGCGCAATTGCCATTGCCCGTCTGGACGTTGCTGAAGCCGTTGCCAACGGTCATAAGCCCGCAAAGCGTAGCCCCCTGTAGCACAGAAATCCAAGCAAGCATCAAATGCCAACCGATCAAGGCCAATAAATGTGCCGACACTTTTGATTTCAAGAAACAAATCGTCGGCATTAAACGGCCCGCTTGCGGCGGTGAGAAGGATGTGTTGGCACAATACGTCTAGAGGGCCATCGTTGCGCGCATCACCGTCTAGGTCGCGTTCTCGTGCCGCCTGAAGCGCATTGACGCACTCGATGACTTCCCAGCGGTTAGCTGGAACCAAAAAGGCTTTGGAGGGCGCGTTGTAGCGGTGATTAGCCCGACCGATACGCTGCAAGAGACGTTTTACGTTCTTTGGAGCTCCAACCTGAATAACCAAATCGACGTTTCCCCAATCAATACCCAGATCAAGCGAGCCAGTACAAACAATTGCACGCAGATCGCCACGTACCATAGCGCTTTCGACGCGCTGGCGTTGTTCGCGGTCAAGTGAGCCGTGGTGGATGCCAATTGGTAGCCCGTCGTCATTAGCGAGCCAAAGATGATGAAAGAAAATTTCAGCTTGCGCCCGGGTGTTGTGGAAAATTAGCGTTGTATTATGTTTCCTAACTTGATTGAGAACTGCTGAAATTGCGTATATTGCGCCACCGCCTGACCATGGAGGAGCGGCTTCCGTCTCAAGCATGGCAATATCTGGATCTGGTCCCGGATCAGCCATGATGATCTTGCTGGAAGCTGGGTGACATGCAAGCAGCGAGGCTATTTTTCTGGGCTGATCCACTGTTGCTGATAGACCTACACGTCGCAGATTTGGTTGCAAGGTTTGTAATCGGGCCAGTGCCAGAAATAATTGATCGCCACGCTTGCTCTCAGCCAGCGCATGTATTTCATCTACTATGACTCTTTTGAGGCCTTTAAATATATATCCTGCGTCCGGATAGGAGGTGAGTAAAGCTAGGCTTTCTGGGGTAGTTAGAAGGATGTGGGGGGGATTGGCTCGTTGGCGTTTTTTGACAGTGTTTGAAGTATCGCCGGTGCGGTCTTCAATTCTAATGTCAAGACCAATTTCTTCAACTGGAGTGCGCAAATTACGTTTGATATCTGCTGCTAACGCTTTTAGGGGAGAAACGTAAAGTGTGTGCAGGCCTGTATGCTGGGTTTTTGCTAGGTCAGCCAGCGTGGGTAAAAAGCCAGCCAATGTTTTGCCGCCGCCAGTAGGCGCTATTAGCAATACGCAGGGCGCATCAGCGCTGGTCACCATGTCCCGCTGATGTTTGTGGGGTTGCCAGTCGCGACCTTTGAACCAGTCTTCTATTTGTGGCGGCAGCACACCCGACTCAGCCACGACGGCTTAATCCACTTTAGGTGCGCAAAACAGCCGATAAAGCATACCGATCACCTCAGCTGTATTCTGATCGGCAAGATTATAATAGATCGTTTTGCCATCGCGGCGCGTTGACACTAGTTTTTCTTCTCGCAACCGGGCGAGCATCTGACTAACCGCTGCCTGACGAGTGTTCAGCAACGCTTCCAACTCGGTCACAGATTTTTCCCCCGATCCCAAATGGCACAGTATCATAAGTCTTCTCTCATGAGCGAGAGTTTTGAGGTAAGCCGCGGCTGCTGCTGCGCTGCGTTCCATTTCGGACAGAGGTATTTCAAGCTTTTGTTGGTTCACGCGCACATTTCCTTTTTCGGGTTGGTGATAGCACGCATGACTGTGCAATGCGAGGTCTGAGCAGTTTAAAAAGTCCATATCTAGTGCCGGTCTTTCAGCAAAAATTTTTCAGTTTCATAATCGCATGGTTTATCCTGCATCTCGAGATGTAGCCCAGTTCCTGTAAATGGGTTAGCTCGAGCCAGTATCTCGTCAACCTCGATGCCAAGTCCAGATTTGGTTGGAGCCTCAATAAAACCGCCCTCTACCTTGAGCGAATGTTTGATCAGGTCGTAATGAAAATCGGTTTCAATGCTCTCAACCAACAAACAATTGGGAATCGAAATACCAAATTGTATATTAGCGGCCCACTCAATAGGTCCGGCATAAAGATGCGGAGCAATCTGCGCATTGTGTACTTCGGCAATGGCCGCGAGTTTCTTCATTTCCCATATTCCTCCAGCCCTCCCAAGGGCAGGCTGGAGGATGTTAGCTGCGCCTTGGCGTAAAACTTCGGCAAATTCGGCTTTAGTTGTAAGGCGCTCTCCGGTAGCTATCGGTGTGGTAATTCTGCGGGCAATCTTGGCCATTTCTCTTACATTGTCAGGTGGAATGGGTTCTTCGAACCAAAGGGGGGAAAAGGATTCAAGCGCGGTCCCTAAACGGATCGCGCCTGCGGTTGAAAACTGGCCGTGTGTGCCAAACAGAAGATCAGCGCGGTTGCCCACTGCGTCGCGGATGGCTCGGCAAAAAGCCACAGATTGGGAAATGTCACGCATTGATGGCATGTGTCCACCACGCATGGTGTACGGCCCGGCAGGGTCAAACTTTATGGCCGTATAACCTTTGTCGACCATGACTGATGCACAATCTGCTGCCATTTCTGCAGAAGACCAAAAGGCGTCCAAATTGTGGTGAGGCAAAGGGTAAAGATATGTGTAAGCGCGCAGACGGTCATTCATCTTGCCGCCAATCAACGCATAAATCGGCCTGTCTCGGTCTTTGCCAAGAATGTCCCAACACGCGATTTCAAGCCCTGAAAACGCGCCCATAACCGTCAAGTCAGGCCGTTGCGTAAACCCAGATGAATAGGCACGACGAAAGAGACGCTCCATATTTTCTGGGTTTTCTCCAAGGAAATAGCGTTGAAACAAGTCTTGGATCACATAGGTCATGGCGTCTGGGCCGACTGAAGAGGCATAGCATTCGCCCCATCCCACGATACCCGTGTCAGTGGTAACTTTAACGAGTATCCAATATCGTCCGCCCCAGCCTGGTGCTGGCGGGGCGGTGATGATGACGTCGAGGTCTTGCAATTTCATTTGTGATCCTTTTCACATAAATGGAAGCACCTGTCCTGAACTAAAGAATTAATAGCTGCCAAACGTGATCACGTTGCGTTTGGCCGACCCGGTCTTTGTATCTGCAATGGCTTCGTTAATTTGATCAAGAGACCATCGGCCCGAAATAAGCTCATCGAGTTTAAGCCGTCCCTGTTTATAGAGGTCGACCAACCAAGGTATGTCACGCTTTATTACGGCGTCTCCCATCTTGGAGCCGATCATGCTTTGGCCGACAGCTGCAAAATTGACTGGTTCGTAGGTTGCATGCTCTCCAGTTTTTGTCATACCAATCATGACTACTTTGCCGCCGTAGGCCAAATAGCGAGCTGCGGTGTCGTAGGCAGGAACTGCGCCGACTGTCACTAAAACTGCGTCGGCACCACGGCCCATTGCGCGTTTGGCCTGTATCCAGGGTTTCTTGTCTAGTGCCAAAACTCCGTCGGTTGCTCCAAATTCGAGTGCCACGGCTAGTTTTTCCTCACTCACATCGATTGCGACAATTCGGCGCGCTCCTGCAAGGTATGCGCCTTGAATGGCATTAAGACCCACCCCGCCTGCTCCGATAACCACAACATCATGGCCTGGTCGAACTTGAGCCACGTTCACGACTGCGCCAACCCCAGTAATAACACCACAGGAAATCAGAGCTGCGCACTCCATGGGGATGTCATCTGGTATGACCACGACTTGGCTTTGGTCGATGACGACCTTTTCAGCAAAAGCGCCACACGCCATACCCTGATGCAGTTTTTTACCGTCAGCGGTCTTCAAGGGGTGGTGGTCGCCGTCGATCGGAGTTTCGCAAATCGTTGGTTTGCCACCCGCACAAGATGGGCATACCCCGCAGGCGCGGATTAGAGTGACGACAACCGGGTCGCCTTTAAAAATTCCTTTAACTCCGGGTCCAACTTCAGAAACGATTCCGGCAGCCTCATGCCCGTAAACTGCGGGCAAACTTCCCCCCCAACCACCATCTGCAAAAGTGATGTCGGAGTGACATATAGCGACAGCCGCCAGTGTTACCTCCAATTCACCCATTGCGGGCTCTGCGATTTGAACGTTCTCGATCAAAAGAGGTTCGCCAAAGGCGTGGCAGACTGCCGCTTTGATTGTTTTCATAAGGTGTACCTTGAATTTATTCACAGCCAGATTGAAGAGTGTTATGGCGAAAGCTAGTCCAAAAGGAAAATTGGTGTCATTGTTTATCGTTCGGATTGAGCGGATCGCATGAAAACGGTGATTGCGACAAGCATTAGTATGCTGGACACAAGGAACGGCGCACCGGGGAGATAAACTGTTGCTTCGTGGTCTGAAAAAAATGCAAAAGTTTGGGTCATTATTAGTGGCGCGAGAATCGTAGCCAACGAAGCAAGCGAAGCAAGCACGCCTTGCAGTTCTCCTTGCGAGTCGTCAGGAACCCTCCGCGAAAGGATGCCTTGCAGCGCGGGTAAGCCCACAGCGCCAAAGGAAAACAGCGGCACCATGATAAGTAATAAAGTGCCGTTGGATACGAACCCAAGAAATAAAAAGGACCCAAGCTCGAAACTGAGACCAACCAACACCGTGAGGCGGTTGCCAAACCACTTGATCGAAGGAGCAATCAGAAACCCTTGGACCAGCGCGAATCCAATCCCATAGACCGCAAGTGAAATACCTATCATTCCCGGGGACCAGCTAAACCTCTCGGTAGTGTAATATGGCCAGATGGATGGGTAGACGGCAGTCGCAAACTGATACACGAAAAAGACAAGAATGAGTTTACCCACAGCTGGTAACTGACCAAGCGCTTTCAGGGATCCGAGTGGATTGGATCGTGCCCAGGTAAATGCCCGGCGGGTCGCGTCAGTGACGGTCTCTCTCAGAACAATCCAGCCCAGCAGCGCGTTTAGACCGGCTAAACCTGCAGCAGCCCAAAAAGGTGCCCGCGTGCCAAATTCAGCTAGCGAACCGCCGAGCAGTGGACCAAGAACGAAACCTACACCAAAACCTGCTCCCACGATACCGAAGGCGCGGGCTTTGTCATGAGGTGCTGATAAATCGGACATGTAGGCTAAGGCCGTGGCGTACGTGGCGGCAGTTACCCCAGCAACAACGCGCCCCAAAAATAAAAGCCACATCGTCTCTGCTAGCGCCATTACAATATAGTCCAAGGACATTATGGCTAGAGAGACCAGTAGAACTGGACGACGTCCAAACCGATCAGACAAGCTTCCCAGAAGTGGGCCACAAAGGAACTGCATTATGGCAAAGACAGTTGATAGTATTCCACCCCAGATTGCTGCCTGCGTTAATTCTCCACCGGTGACCTCTCGCATGAGCGCAGGCATGACTGGAATAATCAGGCCAATACCCATTGCGTCAATCACTACCGTGGCAAGGATGACAAGAACAGGTAAACGGGTGAACATGCAGACTCCGAAAAAACGAGCGAAAGGGGCCATTATTTTTGACGAGGGTCAACCAAACTGCTCAACCAGCAGTTAAGATCAGGCTGCCTCCATGATTTGTGCATTTTAACGGACCGACAAGGACGGATCGGGTTAGTCAGCTATGGGTATCATGTTGTTGACTATTCATTTAGACACTTGCTGCGCTGTTTGAGCTGCTGCGAGGATTTCTTCGGCAATTTCTCGCGCCTCATCTGGTGAAAAATCCATTGGTATTTCGGTACCTCCGGCCTCGACGAATATCCGCACGAATCCTTGATCGGTAGGTCCAATTTGCAGATTCGCCTCGACGTCGCGTTCAGTATTGATGCTCATAGTGGACCTCTTTTGCTTGATTTTCGCGTAGCGCGAAAGGTGACTAAAGGCAAGGCGGCGATGAAATGGTTGGTGACGAAAACTATTCATTAGAGTATTCGTTTTTATGAAAATGAAATCTGGGTTACGTCGAATTTGCTGGGCCTTCATACCTAAGATATTGAGTTAAACATCGCAAAAAAGTCCAATAATTTTATTGGATTTAACCACTGAAGTTTTTAACTGAAAACTGAACTGCGACAGGTAATGACGGATGGTGAGCAGCGACGTTGCAGCATTTCATCGCTCAGTAGAGCGCGTAAAAAATAGAGTGACTGAAACTTGTTTTTCAACTTTCGCTACATGTAAAATCGAGCCTACGCGGTTGCATTTGTATATTCTTCCCCGCGCGAATGGGGTTTAAAAAATTTTTTAAACGTCCACCAAAACTAGGATGTGGCAGATGTGATAAATGCTGCATTGGATGGCTGGTGATCGAGTTGTAGTTGTTACGCAATTTGAATGTTGATCTGGTTGTGCAAACTTATATTATCAGGTTTAGGCGCTTGCATTCGCCCGCGCAGAGCGCTAAATCGCGTCAATAGTGCCGCCTTAGCTCAGTTGGTTAGAGCGCTGGATTGTGGATCCAGAGGTCTCCCGTTCAAACCGGGAAGGCGGTACCAAGAACACCCTAAGTATCAATAAATCTCGCTTGTTTTGAAGCCAATGCCCAATAGACACTTTTTTTTTGGCATAGGTCTACGATTAAATTTCTTTGGCATGTTTTATTGTTAAATTTATTGGTTCTACTGCGGAAAACTTGTGCTGGATAAGGATAGCTGGAGCTAGCAACGCATCTAAGAGAGGCCATCAACGGTCCTTAAGAAATTTCTTATATTATTGGGCCGCTTTGGCTGTCTAAATAGATGCGTGGTTGCGCTTAAATCCGGTGCGCAAAGCAATCTGCTGGTTTGAGTTGCTTCAAATTTAATAGATGTTATTTTCTGGCCGTTATAATGGTGTCGAGATGGATCAGGGCAGGTGACCTGCTACAGATTTTTTAAGCTGAAATTTCGACAGGCGATCTTGAGGATGTGGACACGGTAAGTTGAAAGATTGATTTTGCTTTGCTTCACTCCTGTTGCACCGAGATTTCTTGACGTAGTGCCCCGGTTATTCGATCATAAATAAGAATGCGGTCGTCGTCGGTTACGATGGCATACCAACTCTCAGCTGCCGTAGCTGCGAGGGCGCTGACGCCTTTTGGCAGAGTTATATCTTCTGGCAATACGGGGCTAGTATCCCGGAATTGGATGACAATCAAAGCGACAATGATTACAAGCCCGACAATCATCACAGCTGTTAGACCTGTCACTAGCAGGCGCAGCAGTTTCAGATTAGCCGGTTCTACCGGTTCCGGAGATTGATCCATGACGGATGCCCTTGTAACAATTGTAATCGCGGAAAATCCGCCCGGACGCCTTGATAAGGCGCTTTCACGCGATGTGCCAGCGGAAGCCGCTTTGTCGCGAACGCGGCTTGCTCGATTGATTGAACAAGGCGCCGTGAAGTTGAACGGGCTAGATGTGCGAGACGTCAAGCACAAGGTGAGTGGTGGTGAAGTCGTCACAATTACTGTGCCGGCTGCTGAGGAAAGTCATATTAGTTCCGAGGCGATAGCCTTGGACGTGGTCTACGAAGACGCCCATCTGATTGTTGTAAATAAACCGGCCGGCATGGTGGTCCATCCGGCGCCAGGCACGCCGAACGGAACCCTTGTTAATGCTTTGCTTTATCATTGTGGCGATAACCTGTCAGGTGTGGGTGGTATGAAACGTCCTGGTATTGTTCATCGGATCGATAAGGAAACCAGCGGATTATTGGTTGTGGCTAAGTCGGATGTGGCGCATCAAGGGTTGGCGGCACAATTTGAGGCGCACAGTGTGGAGCGCTATTATCAAGCTGTTTGCTACGGTATCCCGGATGCATCTGATCCACGTGTCCGGGGAGTACGAGGTGTGAGCTTTGAGACGGGCAATATCATGCGGATCACAACCCAATTGGCGCGTCATAAGACTGACCGGCAAAAGCAGGCAGTGTTGTTCGCTGGCGGGAAGCATGCGGTTACAAGAGTACGGATCGTTGAACGTTTTGGCGTGCCGGAGGTTGCCGCGCTGGTCGAATGTTGGCTGGAAACTGGGCGTACGCACCAAATACGTGTGCACATGGCACACGCTGGACATGGGTTGATCGGTGATCCCGTGTACGGTGGGCGAAGAAAACTGTCTGAGAAAGCGATCGGCAGCAGCGGAGCAAAGGCCGTCCAAGAATTTGGGCGTCAATCTTTACACGCAGCCGTTCTCGGGTTTAAGCATCCCGTCACTTTTGAGGATGTGCGCTTTGAAATCGATTTTCCAGACGATTTGAAAGCATTGATGCGGAAGTTGCGCTGCAAGGAAAGTAACTTTGATCTCTAGAAAAGTGAGTTTGTCCAAAATTTTTTTCACTTCGCTGACTATTCGTCACAAATCGCACATCGCCGTGAACCTGATGTTGCAGGTCTAACAATCTTTGAGCCAAAAGATTACGTTTGCCGTAACAGTAAAACCAATGGCTGAAAAAATCCGTTGGTCGCGCACTAAGCTAGCAAATTTATAACATGGAAGGACTATAGACATGAGTAATTATGCAAACCTTCCCGCCCCGACACCGGAAGGCGGACTTAATCGGTACATGCAGGAGATACGCAAATTTCCACTGTTGGAACCTGAAGAAGAGTACATGTTGGCAAAGCGATGGGTTGAAGAGCAGGATACCGCCGCTGCGCACAAAATGGTCACGTCCCACCTGCGATTAGCGGCCAAAATTGCCATGGGTTATCGCGGTTATGGCCTGCCTCAAGCTGAAGTTATTTCAGAAGCCAATGTAGGACTAATGCAAGCGGTTAAAAAGTTTGACCCGGAGAAGGGTTTTCGACTTGCGACCTACGCTATGTGGTGGATTCGAGCGTCGATACAGGAATATGTATTGAGATCGTGGTCAATGGTTAAGCTCGGCACAACGTCGGCACAAAAAAAGCTATTTTTCAACCTTCGGAAGGCGAAAGCTCGCATTGGCGCGCTCGAAGACGGCGATCTGCGCCCTGAAAATGTTACGAGAATTGCCACTGACCTCGGAGTGACTGAAAAAGAAGTTATCTCTATGAATAGGCGGATGGCTGGCGGAGACGCTTCCCTGAATGCTCAGGTCGGTGTCGAAGGCGAAGGAGCTATGGAGTGGCAGGATTGGTTAGAGGATGAAACAGCCGATCAAGCATCTGACTATGAAGCAAAAAACGAACTGGACGCCCGCCGCGAGCTGTTATCGTTGGCTTTGGACGTCCTGAACGAACGTGAAAAGGACATCCTAACTCAGCGCCGCTTGGAGGAAACTGCCGTCACGCTAGAAGAATTAAGCGGTCAGTATGGCGTGAGCCGTGAGCGCATTCGCCAAATTGAAGTTCGCGCTTTCGAAAAACTGCAGAAAAGAATGCGGGATCTTGCTACATCTCGCGGAATGCTTGCGGAGTTCTAATTTCCTTTTGTAACTTCAAAACAATAACGGTCTATCGAGTGGATTCTATCTTCGGCGAATGGCGTTCTGCGCCAGAGAGTTAAACACTACCTTTTGGTGTTTTTCGAGGTTGTAGACATTCTTATTCGTCAAAGCGTCTTTGAATTGTTTTGAGCAAGGTGTACCGCGAGAGCATTTTTCTCTCGACGTTTGCGTGACAAATATTGTGTCATTTTTTTTACAAACGCGTCATCAGAGAATCGATGGTTTGTTCCGGTAAGCTCAACTGCCAAAATGGTCATCTTTTGCCCGGCACTTCCATGGTGGTTGAAAACTGTCGGTCTAGTTGTGAAGCAGCACTGCACGTCCTAGGGTAGGAACAAAGCAAGGAGGTGACATTATGTCTGACCGGATAGTGCGTTGGGGTATTTTGGGCGCAGCAAACTTCGCTCGTAATCAAATGGGGCCGGCAATTCATGCCGCCAATGGCGCAGAACTTTCTGCTTTGGCTACATCAAGTGCAGACAAGGCGGCAGGATTTCAAAGTTTTGTACCTGGTTTACGTGTACATGATAGTTACGAGGCGCTGCTGTCAGATCCAAGCATAGATGCGGTTTATATCCCTTTGCCGAATAATATGCACGTTGATTGGTCTATAAGGGCGCTTGAGGCTGGCAAGGCTGTATTGTGTGAAAAACCTGTTGGTATGGACGTCAGCGAAATCGACCAATTAATAGCAGCTCGCGATAAGGCTGGGTTGCTTGCGGCTGAAGCCTACATGATCGCACACCATCCACAGTGGAAACGCGTTCGTCAATTGCTCAAAGATGGAATTGTTGGGGAGCTAGCACATGTTGGCGCAGCGTTTTCTTTTTACAATGATGATAAGTCAAATATTCGGAATCGGGCCGCAACTGGTGGGGGCGGACTACGGGATATAGGTGTATATATTCTTGGCTGCGTCCGTTTTGCGACGCAACAAGAACCGCAGGCGCTGGATTATGCCAGAGTTCAGATGCAGGGCGGTATAGATTTGTTTGCTGATATGGGTTTCCGTTTTCCGGGGTTCACGTTCCAAGGCTACACTTCGATACGTTTGGCGCCACGACAGGTGGTTCATTTTCATGGTGATAAAGCCGTCATGAGTTTGACTTGCCCGTTCAATGCAGGCGTCTTTGATCAAGCGGAGTTACAAATATCGTATCCAGACAATCGCGTTCATGTTGAACGGTTTCCTGAGGTAAACCATTATGTTGAGCAGGTGGAAGCTTTTGGGCGCAGTTTAATACACGGTGTTGCTTATGACTGGCGGCTTGAGGATGCACGTGGCACGCAGGAAATGATTGATACTGTATTGGCGGCTGGGTGATCCTTACTAAGAGATGAAAACGTTTGGATTTAACGGATCGGAGTTTTGCGCACTTTTAAGGGATTGACGGCGCCAAACACTGCGAAAGCACGTTTTCGTTTCATTGCGAGATAAGGCAATCAAACGTCATTCAAGAGCTTTGATGTTATGAAAATTACCGGGAGATCGCTTTGCGACATCTTGGTTTATTTAGGACAAGCTTGGAAAGTGCTCCAATGTTGTGAGTTATGCTTTGGGTGCTTGGTGGGCGCTTCAATAAGCATGGTGGGTTAACGATCCTGATTGAATGTTGAGATTTAATTTTGGTGTTTTACGCATTCAACGTTGAACTTCGCACTCACCCCTCACACTTCCATCGCTTCAAGTTCGTCGATCATTTCGGATATCATGTTAAGTCCTTTGTCCCAGAACTTTGGGTCAGACGCATCTAGGCCAAACGGCGCTAAGAGTTCTTTGTGATGTTTAGAACCGCCGGCTTTCAGCATATCGAAATATTTGTCTTCGAACCCTTTATCTCCGTCGGCGTAAACTGCGTAAAGAGCATTCACAAGCCCGTCACCAAAAGCGTAGGCGTAAACGTAAAAAGGCGAATGCACGAAATGCGGAACGTAAGCCCAGAAGGTTTCGTAACCTTCCATGAAGTCGAAAGCCTCACCCAAGGATTCGGCTTGAACGGACATCCATATTGCGTTGATCTCATCTGGAGTGAGTTCGCTTTCGCGTCTAGCCGCGTGCAGCTTGCATTCGAAATCGTAGAATGCAATCTGACGTACTACGGTATTGATCATATCTTCAACTTTGCCGGCAAGAAGTATTCTACGCTTTTCCTTGGTTTCGGCAGCGTCTAGCATTGTCCGAAAAGTAAGCATCTCGCCAAATACAGAGGCTGTTTCGGCCAAAGTCAGCGGAGTAGAGGACAGCATTTCTCCTTGTTCAGCTGCAAGGACTTGATGCACGCCATGCCCTAGTTCATGCGCCAACGTCATTACATCACGCGGCTTGCCCAAATAATTGAGCATGACGTAGGGGTGCACATTGGTAACTGTTGGATGTGCAAATGCTCCAGGCGCTTTGCCTGGTTTGACGCCTGCGTCAATCCAACCCTGATCAAAGAAAGGTCTGGCGATGTCGCCCATCCGGGTATCGAATGCATTGTATGCCTCCATCACCGTATCACGGGCGTCTTCCCAACTCACGGAGCTGGTGTCTTCCATCGGAAGTGGCGCATTGCGATCCCAAACCTGCATGCGGTCAAGCCCCAGCCATTTACGTTTCAGTTCGTAATAGCGGTGCGATAGCTTTGGATAGGCGGCGACAACAGCGTTGCGAAGGGCTTCAACAACTTCAGGTTCAACGTCATTGGAGAGATGACGCCCAGTTTGCGCGGTGGGCATGTTACGCCAACGGTCGATAACCTCTTTTTCCTTGGCCGCTGTGTTGTGCACACGGCTGAATATTTTCAAATTATCTTTGAACACTCGAGCGAGTTCGTGAGCTGCCGCTTCGCGTTTTGCACGATTGGGGTCAGTAAGGAAGTTCAGCGTGCCCTCAATGTTGTACTCATTGCCGTCCACGTCAAATGTCAGTCCTGCGATTGTTTCGTCAAATAACCGCTCCCAAGCGTCGCCGACGACCCCAAGATCGTGTAAAAATTTTTCTAGTTCGTCGGAAAGTTGATGAGGTTTCATAGACCGAATGCGGCGAAAAACTGACTCGTAGCGGGCAAGCTCGCTGTTTTCTGCAAAACATTCTGCCAGCTTTGTCCCATCTAAACGATTAAGTTCAAGCGTAAAGAAAACTAAAGGAGTAGTGAAGTTTGTGAGCTTTTCCTGACAGTTAGCCATAAATTGAGCGCGTTCAGCATCGGTCGTGAGTTGATAATAGCGCAAACCTGCATAGGACATGATACGTCCAGAAATTTGAGAGATTTTTTCATTTCTTTGGACGCACGTTAAAAGTTCATCTGGTGGCAGCGCAGCTAAATTTCCCTGATAATTTGCAGCAAAACTAGCGCATTCCTGTTCTAACCAATCCAGATCGGATTGAAGTTTGGGAGAGTCGTCACTTGAGTAGAGGTCCGTTAAATCCCACTCGGGCAGGTTGCCAAGTTCTTTTGAACCACTGGAGGTGTTGGCATCCCGAACTGGAAAAGGAAATTTCAGCATTTGGCGGCTCCGGTTAATAGAAAAGCTTTGATCGGAGATAGGCAGAGGTGGGCACGATGTTCAAGGGGGGAGCGTGCGTGTTGAACGTCTGAAAAGAGAAGATTGTCGACGAGACCTTTTAAAAAGGGCGGTTGTCTCATGCTGCCGGCACTTGAACTTTACGTTACTTACACTGCTCGAAAAATAATGCGCACTGATCGAATAGCTTTGTTCGGCGGTCTGGCAGTTCCATCAGTACTTCGTGTTCACCTCCATGAATTATCTCTAGTTTCCCGTCTGGCCAGCGTTGCATTCGGTTGTGAATCGCTTCAGCGTCGACAATGCGTTCGTTATCACCCAAAAATGTGATGCAGGGCAGGTCGGGCGACACCATTCGCCTTAGGTCACGACACTCTTTCAGCGCCTCATGAAGCCAATGAAGGCTCGGACCACCGAGTGCTAAGACAGGATAGTGTTTCAACTGGCGCCGCATGTAGCTGTACATATCCGGATCAGCAGTCAAAGTGTTTCCCTCAAATGGTGCGTCAAGAACATATGCTTCGCTCGTAGATCCGGGCGCATACCGATGGCCCTGACGAGTTTTCTGGCTCAACCAGGAGAGAGCCCACGCCGCCGGACGGCGAAGCGCGGTCATTTCGATGCCGAACATCGGACCAGAAAATACTGTTGCGCTGACAGGTAGGCCCTCAATTATTGCGCGCAAACCGATAGCTCCACCCATGGAATGTGCAACCAAATACCATGGTTGAGGAAAACTTTTGTGTTTGGCGGCTTCCAAAACAGCCGACACATCCAGCTGGTAGTCGGAAAACGCAGACACATACCCAGAGCGATGATCAGCGATTAAACGATCGGACAGACCTTGCCCACGCCAGTCGATTGAGATCTGGGCAAATCCGCGCGCCGCAAATTCAGCGGCAGAGCGTCCGTATTTTTCGATGTATTCTGTGCGTCCAGGGAATAAGAAGACGGTACCCCTCACGTTTTCACCTTGCCAATAAGCCATGCGAATGCGCACGCCGTCCTGTGCCTCTAGCCACCAAGCATGCGCTTGCGGTCCTTCGGCAATATCATGAAAAAATGGCGCGTTGCGCAGATGCATTAGGCGAGAACCGATCCAAGCCGCATCGCTGCTCCCATGTCGCCATCGACACTGAGTTTTCCGGACATAAACGCTGCGGTTGGGTTCAGCTCGCCTTCGAGTATCGATTGAAAGGTTTCGACGTCAGCTGTTAGGGTCACGTCGGTGTCCTCATCTGATGAGCGCACGCCGCTGTGATCAATCACAATGCTGCCTTCGCCTTCGATTGCAAATTTTGCTGAACCATTGAAGGCATCGCCGTCTAGTTTCTCTGTCAGGGCTTGTACGGCTGCCGTGATAATATCGGTCATGTGCTTAATCCTTCACATTGTCGTGCGCATCTTGGGTTCTGTTGACGCACAGGCTACACTTAACGCGACTATGGATAAATTAATGAGATACCTCAAACCTGTCGTCACGGCATTCACGTTTTTTTTAATGAGTTGTGCTGCCACGGGCGTCACGGCTCAAGATGCGCAACACGTTGAAGATGAGTTGAAAAGTCTAATGCAGCAATTGCGAGGAGCAGACCCCGCGGTTGCTGAGCTGCTGGCTGATCGAGTTCGTCGAGAATGGAGCGAATCCGGTTCGGCAGCAGCGGATTACCTCTTGAGTCGTGGGCGAAAGGCAATGGAACTGGGCAACACGGATTCGGCGCTGGAACATTTTACGGCTCTGATCGATCACGCCCCAGACTTTGCGCAAGGCTGGGCAGAGCGAGCACAAGTTTATTTTTTGTTGGAGCTTTATGGTCCTGCCGTCGGAGATCTTGAGCACGTTTTGGCGCTCATCCCAGACCACTTTGACGCGATAATGGGCTTGGCGGTTATGCTGGACGCCATAGAACGTCCCGAGGATGCCTATCAGGCCTACCTTCAAGTGAATACTATACATCCACACCAACCGGGTCTAACAGAAGCGCTGGCGCGACTCGAGCTCAAGCTTAAGGGTCAGAAACTCTAAAAAACAAAAACTCATGACAGGCGGGGATATGGTCGGGGAGCGGCAGATAACGGCAGTGCTTGGCCCGACAAATACGGGCAAAACACACTATGCCATAGAAAGAATGTTGAGTTATCAAACTGGCATGATCGGCTTGCCGTTGCGGTTGCTCGCGCGCGAGGTTTACGACCGAATTGTGACTGCTCGTGGTCCATCGGTAGTAGCACTTGTCACTGGCGAAGAGAGGATAGTCCCGCCAAGAGCCAAATATTGGGTTTGTACGGTTGAAGCAATGCCAGAGGGGATTGGGCCAGACTTCCTCGCAGTTGACGAAGTGCAACTCTGTGCAGATCCTGAGAGGGGGCATGTATTCACCGATCGCCTTTTGCGCGCTCGAGGAACTCAGGAAACCCTGTTCCTTGGCAGTGATACAATGCGCGCCGTGATCTCTGAATTAGTGCCTGAAGTGTATTTTATTCGCCGAGAGCGCATGTCTGAGTTGACCTACTCGGGTGCGCGAAAAATTTCCCGAATGCCGGCGCGATCTGCGATCGTAGGTTTCTCTGTTGACAATGTTTACGCGGTTGCAGAATTGATCAGACGACAAAAGGGGGGGGCCGCAGTTGTGATGGGTGCGCTCAGTCCTCGTACGAGAAATGCGCAAGTCGAACTGTACCAAAACGGTGATGTCGACTTTTTAGTGGCTACTGATGCTATTGGGATGGGCCTAAACCTCGACATTGATCATGTCGCATTTTCCGCCTTATCAAAATTCGATGGCCGCCGTATGCGCCCATTGGCTCCGAATGAACTGGCACAGATTGCTGGGCGGGCAGGGCGTGGCATGAACCATGGAACATTTGGCGTCACGGGTGAGGCCCATCCACTTGATGGCGCGGTGGCTGACGCGATCATGGCGCACCGCTTTACACCAATACGTAAGCTTAACTGGCGAAATTCACGGCTGGAGTTTGGTAGCATTGATACCTTGATTGGCTCGTTAGATGCGGCACCCGATGCGTCCTTATTGATCAAGGCACGTGAGGCGGACGATCTGTTGGCGTTGAAAACTCTGGCCGCGCAGGCGGAAATTCGAGCGCGCACCAACGATGTGAGTTCGGTGAAACTTTTATGGGACGTTTGTCGCATTCCAGATTTTCGCGGAATCAGTCATGCAGAACACACCAATTTGCTTCAAGGCATTTTTGAATTCCTGCATGAGAGTGGGCAGGTGCCTAACGACTGGATGGCCCGCCAAGTATATCGTTTGGACCGTATCGAAGGGGACATAGATGCGTTGTCCAAAAGATTAGCATTCATCCGAACATGGACATATGTTGCACAACGCAAAGGATGGATTGATGATGAAAAGCATTGGCGTGACGAAACTCGCGCGGTAGAAGATCGATTGTCGGACGCGCTTCACGAGCGACTGACTCAAAGATTTGTGGATCGGCGTACGTCTGTATTACTGCGCCGGCTCAAGCAAAAGGAGGCCCTTTTGGCCGAGGTGAATGATAAGGGTGAAGTGACCGTCGAAGGCGAATTCGTCGGACGGCTCGAAGGGTTCCGTTTTAGCGCGGACAAATCAGACAGTGGCCGGGAAGCCAAGACGCTGCAACAGGCAGCGCTGCAGGCTTTGGCTCCACAATTCCATCTGCGCGCAGATCGGATTTATAACGCTCCGGATACAGAGATTGATTTCACCGAGCAGGGTGGTCTGATGTGGGGCGAGCACGCAGTTGGGAAACTGGTGGCTGGAGCTGACCCGCTAAAGCCAATAGTTGAGGCATTTGTTGACGATGAAGCTGGGACAGAGGTGGCGCAAAAAGTCCAACGTCGCCTGCAGCATTTTATCGATCGAAAAATCGCCGCATTATTTGAACCACTTTTAAGTCTGAGTCGTGATGAGGAACTGATTGGCTTAGCGAGAGGCTTTGCTTTTCGGATGACAGAAGGTCTCGGTATTTTGCCTCGGGGCGAAGTCGCAGATGACGTAAAACAACTGGATCAGGATGCACGTGGTTTACTGCGCAAGCACGGTATCAGGTTTGGGCAATTTACGATTTTCATGCCATTGCTGTTGAAACCCGCCCCAACGCGATTACGGCTCGTGCTATGGTCCCTGAGCTGCGGTTTGCAGGAATTTCCTGAAGCGCCTCCTCCCGGTCTTGTGACCGTTCCCTCGGGTGATGGATTGCCGCGTGGTTATCACGCAATGGCGGGGTACCGTGCTGCAGGAGATCGTGCGATCCGCATTGATATGCTTGAGCGCCTCGCTGACATGTTGCGCGCAGAAGACAGCCGAGGTGGGTTTGAAGCCACGGCAGACATGCTTTCCATCACAGGAATGACGCTTGATCAGTTTGCCAACTTGATGGGTGGGTTGGGTTACAAGCCTGAAAAGGGTGAGCGGGAGAAAGTGAAGTTGACAGCTCCTGCTGCAACAGATTCCTCAGAACCAGTAGTTGAAGTAGAACTTGCGAAAGATAATGTAGTGGAAAAGGAGTCGCTAAAGGCAAATGCAGCGGAGGCTCCGAGCGTCAATGTGGCTGCTCAAGACCAAACTGAAGTTGTATCTGCGAGCGCGGATGCTAACGAATTTCCTGAAAGCGCCGATGTTTCGACAGACACGGAAGCCTCTGAAAAAGAAGTAGAAGTTTTCTACAAATTCACTTGGGGAGGCCGGCAAAACAATCGAGCCCCGCGTCGGGGTACTCCGCAGGGTCGTCGTGACCAATCAGCTGGAGAACAGCGAAAAAAAGATAATAAAGGTGGCAAACCGAGTGCCAAAACTGGAAAGCCAAAAGGAAAAGGTTTCCGCCGAGACGGTGGAAACAAAAACTTCGAGGCGCGCCCGCCAAAGCAGGATAAGATTGACCCGGATAACCCATTTGCCGCAGCGCTAATGGGTCTGACAAAAAAAGACTGACGCATTGTTCGACCCCGGCGGCAAACAACGGCTGGACAAATGGCTTTACCAAGCCCGTTTCTTCAAGACGCGGACACTGGCCGCAAAATCCGTAACTGGTGGGCGAGTGAGAGTGAATGGCCGAAAAGTAGTTAAGGCCAGCTGCTGTGTCGGCCGTGATGACGTGCTCACTTTTTCGCAGGGTAGTCGGGTTTGTGTGGCTCGAGTTGTCGGTTTGGGCTTTCGGAGAGGGCCCGCAAAAGAGGCCCGGACGCTGTATGTCGATCTATCGCCAGACTTAGATCCGATTTCTCGGTCGCCGGGTTCAGTCGGAAAAGGTCGTCCAACAAAGAGAGATAGACGTAATCTGGATGCTTTACGTGCTTCGCGACTTGAAGATTAGGTCCCGCTGATTTAGGCATTCCCCCAAACCCGTATGGATGAGTTGATTCATGACATATATAGTTACTGAAAACTGTGTCGCGTGCAAATATACAGATTGCGTGGAAGTCTGCCCGGTAGACTGTTTCTACGAAGGCGAAAACTTTCTTGTAATCCACCCAGATGAGTGCATCGACTGTGGTGTTTGTGAGCCAGAATGCCCGGCGGATGCAATCCGCCCGGATACCGAACCAGATATGGAAAAGTGGGTGGAATTCAATAGAAAATATTCGGAAATTTGGCCGGTAATTATCTCAAAGAAAGACCCGTTACCCGATGCAGATGATCGTGATGGAGAACCGGGGAAAATGGAGAAATACTTTTCTGAGGCTCCGGGTGAAGGTGGTTGATCGTCAGTTTAAAAACTGACTTGTTGAAGAAAGCGTTGTGAACTGCTTCAAAAACTGTCCAAAAGGCAGTAAAATTCACCAGGTTAACTTTCGTGAACTGTAGCGCTTTAAATTAAGTGACTTTTGTGTTACTATATTGTCAGATAGTAAATATATGCCTGCGAGCCATCCCTGCGGTAACACCAAGGGTGGCTTTTTTATCCGTGGTCATCCCGCAGAGGGAACATTGTTTTCGTGTGGGCTGGTTCGTTTGGGTCGATGGGGCTTATCTTAGGAAGTATAAATGAGCAAAAACAACAAAAATGAGTTTCGTCCAAACGACCATGTGGTTTATCCAGCCCATGGCGTGGGCCAGATAATATCGATTGAGGAGCAGGAAGTTGCAGGAATGCAGCTGGAATTATTTGTGATTTCGTTCGAAAAAGACAAAATGACATTGCGGGTACCGACCAATAAGGCAACTGATATCGGCATGCGTGGATTGAGTTCGCCGGACGTTATCAGTCAAGCGATGAGAACGCTAAAGGGTAAGGCTAAGGTGAAACGTGCGATGTGGTCTCGCAGAGCCCAGGAATATGAGCAAAAAATAAACTCTGGAGATTTGATTGCGATTGCTGAAGTAGTGCGCGATCTGCATCGCAACAATGACCAACGGGAACAAAGCTACTCCGAGCGACAGCTTTATGAGGCTGCTCTTGAACGATTGACCCGCGAAGTGGCGGCCGTAGATGATGGTGACGAAGTAGCCGCTGCGAAACAGATTGGCGATGTGTTAGTCTCAAGGGCTGCAGCCGCCTGATTTGTCATAATTTATCGGTTCATGGTTACTATGGCACTACATTGGGTCTCTTGACTTTAAAGAGACGCCGGCAACGGGGTGCCCGTGATGAAGGCTACGAGGACTGCTCGCAAAGAGGAACTTAAGCAGCTACTTGCTGTTTGAGGAGGCACTGTAATCTTTTTTTGTGTAAAATTCTATGCGCACTTTACCTATCTAATGCGTTTATAAACTTGGTATTATCGACTGCTTCCTGATAAAATCAAGGATCTTCCTGGTAGCTTTGTGGCGTTCACTCGTGCTGTACCGCCTTCGATTTAAAGGGAGGCTTGTTGTTTATGAAGATGCTTTTTGGGGTGTAGTGAAATCAAGTTAGATCGTTATCGCGAGCAAGAGCGTGATTTCGGCTATTTGCTGCGTGGCTCCGAGTACGTCGCCTGTTTGCCCACCGATTTTGACTTGCGCAATTGCACCGCAAGCGATGGTGGTGACTCCTGCGAGCATGCCAAGCAATAAACCGCTAAAGCCCGTTAGAAGTGCTGCGAGAAGCAAAGCGAGAATTACGGCAAGCGCTGAGGTTTTATGGGATGGTGTTCCCTGTGCGTGGCTAAGTCCTGTTTGCCGGGCTTGCGGTAATACCGTCATAATCGCCGGCATTGTCGCGCGAGATAAAATAGCTACCATAATCAACGATTCAAAGCCACTTTCGGATTGTAATATCAATCCCACGGCTAGCCATCGTGCAGCCAGCGAGAGACAGAGTGTTATGACGCCATAGGCACCAATCCTACTATCTTTCATGATGTCCAAACGACGCTGCCTGTCCCATCCCCCCCAGAAACCATCTGCACAATCGGCGAGCCCGTCCTCATGCATGGCACCCGAAGCAATTATGCTTACAGAAATATAGATCAGCGCGGAGAGCATTGGTTGCAGTCCTAAAGTCAGGGCAGCCCATGTTGGAATAGTCGCCGCTATCCCAATAGCGGCGCCAGCTAATGGATAAGCCCAAGATGCCCGCGCCCCGCGCGAAAAGTCGGCACGAACGGGTATTCGGGACAGCAATGCTATTGCTGTTAGAACATCTCCCTTGAGGGCAACCTTGTCGTTACTGGACATGCTTGCGTCTATTTCCTGCATTGTCGAACTATACTTTTCAGGTAAACAGCGCAAAACGGTGAAAATCAACAGGAGCCATGTCCATGTGTGCACAATTTTCAACCTTGAACGCCTTTTGCAAACTGCTGGATGCTGCACCTAGCGCCGACACGATAGCTCAGAGAGCAGCTGAAGACCGTAATTCGCAGCTAACGAAACCGCCGGGGGCACTTGGGCGTCTTGAGGATTTGGCGGTGTGGTATGCCGCTTGGCGGGGCAATCCAAAGCCTCAAATTCTCTCACCACAGATTATTGTTTTTGCTGGCAACCATGGCGTGGCAGCGCAGGGTGTGTCGGCATTCCCCGCCGAAGTAACTGAACAGATGGTGTTAAATTTCCAGCATAAAGGCGCTGCGATCAATCAGTTAAGTGAACTGGCCGGTGCGACACTTGATGTCCACCCCTTGTCATTAGATACGCCAACTGCCGATTTTACCCAAGGTCCTGCAATGACAGAGCCAGAAGTTGTAGCTGCGCTGGCAACGGGTTGGGAGGCAGTGAGACCCGAGACTGATTTATTGATCGTTGGTGAAATGGGAATTGGCAACACGACGTCTGCCGCTGCCATCGCACTTGCAATGTATGGGGGATCAGCCAAAGACTGGGTCGGTCGTGGAACCGGTGTAGATGACTTAGGTTTGGCAAACAAAATACGTGTCGTTAATGAAGGCGTGGCAATTAACCCAGCTTCTGATGGGCTGGAAGTGTTGCGTTGTTTGGGGGGGCGCGAACTGGCGGCAATGGCTGGCGCAATTGCTAGGGCTAGGACATTGTCTATCCCGGTCATACTTGACGGGTTCATTTGTTCTGTGGCCGCTGCGTGTCTTGATGTTGCTTCACCCGGGGCATTGGATCATGTGATATCTGGACATGTCAGCGCTGAGGCAGCGCATGAAGCCGTACTAGCTAAACTAGGAAAAAAACCAATCTTGCAACTTGATATGCGCCTTGGCGAGGCGTCGGGCGCAGCTGTCGCGATAAACATTCTCAGAGCTGCGGTTACTTGTCACTCGGGTATGGCAACATTTGGTGAGGCCGGTGTTTCAGAAGGCTGATTGGTCCTCTCACGCTTTACCGTCGTTTTTGCCCTCCTCCGCTTGTGCCAATAAACGGGCCTCGAGTTCTGTTTCTAGCTCCTTGGCGCGGGCAACATATTTGATGTTTTGTGCGACTGGCAGATCTTCACGCCACAAACGGGCGAGTTCTTGAACGGAGTAACGATCATGTTTGAAGAAAATATGTTCGGCTTGGGCTGCCTCGTATTCACTTAACCCCATATTTTCGAGAACGTAGCGACCAGCTCGCAGCGAACTGTCAAACATTTCGCGCACTATATCATTAGCACCCTCCTGATAGAGCCGGAATACTTGTCCCCTGTCGAAGGCGCGGGCGACGATATGCAAGTCAGGCCGCTCCCGCCGGGCGTAGGATACGAGTTTGAGCGCGGCTTCAGGGTCGTCAAGCGCGACTACGAGAACATGTGCTTCGTTTAATCCTGCTGCGTGCATAATTTCTGGTCGAGTTGGATCACCAAAAAATCCTTTGACGCCAAAATGGCGCATATTTTCGATGGTCCGGATATCATGATCCAGTACGACTGTCTCAAAACCAGCCGAACGCACGAGGCGATTTACTATCTGGCCAAACCGACCAATGCCAGCAATTATCACTGGACCGTGTGCTTCTACCTCGAATTTTTCTGTAGGTTCGTCTTTACTTTGATCCGATAAGTATTTTGACAGAAGGTCATAAAGTATGAAGAGAAGCGGTGTAATAAGCATTGTCAATGCAACCACAAGCAAAAGGCGCTCGGATGCCCATGTAGACAAAACATTCTGCTGGGAAGAGAAGGAGATTAGTATAAAGCCAAATTCTCCGGCTTGAGCAAGACTAAGAGTAAAAAGCCAAAGATCGTGGCGCCGTAATCCAAAGGCCCGTCCAAGAATGAACAGAATGGTGGCTTTTAATGCGATAATCCCTAAAGCCATACCAAGAATTTGCGCAGGCGAAGATGACAGTATGTGAAAATCAATTTGTGCGCCTACGGTGATGAAAAATAACCCGAGTAAGAGTCCTTTGAAGGGCTCGATGTCGCTTTTCAGTTCGTGCCGAAACTCAGAGTTTGCTAGCAAGACACCAGCCAAAAAAGTACCAAGCGCTGGGGACAAACCAACTAATGTCATTAAGAGCGCTATGCCAACAACTATGAGCAAAGCTAGCGCTGTATACATTTCTGGAAGTCGTGCGGCGTGGATGAAGCGGAAAACTGGACGGGTCAGGTATATACCACCAATCACAATGCTGGCGACCACGCCGACAGTAACGAGCGTTACTCCCCAGCTAGGCAAACCATCGACCAGTGAAAGGGCATGCTCGGGGTCGTTATGAATGAAGCCGTTCCCGTCTAAGTCGTGATGTTTAGACATGGCAAACAATGGTAGGATAGCAAGCATTGGGATGACGGCAATGTCCTGTGCCAAGAGAACAGAGAATGTGGATCTCCCTCCACCGGTTTGCATCAGTCCCTTCTCCGAAAGTGTTTGCAAAACAATTGCGGTCGAAGAGAGCGCGAAAATCATACCAACAGCGATGGCTGTATTCAAAGGCATGCCAAAAGCTGTAGCAACTGTGAGCACAGCACCACCTGTCAGCCCGATCTGTAAGCCGCCCATGCCAATAAGTTTATCCCGCATTGCCCAGAGTGCTTGTGGATCAAGCTCGAGGCCAATTAAGAACAACATCATAACGACGCCGAATTCGGCGTAATGTAGAAGTTCGCCGGAGGCATGGCTGCCGACAAACCCGAAAACTGGACCAATAAGAATCCCAGCAGCTAAATATCCAAGTACAGATCCTAGGCCTAATCGAGCTGCGATAGGTACGGCTATCACAGCTGTCACTAAGAAAATCGTAGCCTGATATAGTACGCTCTCCATAACTCTTCTTATTCCTTCAGCTTACGTTGGCAGAGGTGCATCACGTTTAAGTTGATCCATAACGATCTGGCTTTGCACACGGCTTACGGCAGGATGTGGCAAGATAATCTCATGAATTAACGTATTGAGTTCATGCAAATCTGCACAATATGCGCGGAGCAGGTAATCTGCATCACCAGTCAATGCCCATGCACTAACGACTTCGGAGCAGGTGCTTACGAGGGTTGAAAAGCTGCGTGCTTGTTCCGGACCATGCGTTTCAAGTTGTACTTGAATAAATGCTTGTACGCTCAATCCGACTTTGTCGGGATCTAGCCTTGCAAAATAACCTTGTATGTAGCCGTCTGCTTCTAGCCTGTGACGCCGACGCCCTATCTGGCTTGGTGAAAGATTGAGAATCTCTGAAAGTTCCTGCGCTGTGAGGTGGGCGTTTTTTTGCAGAGCTGATAACAATTGACGATCGGTATGGTTCAACATCTGCAAGATTCCTGCGTAAACAAAATTTGTGGGTATAAAAGCGCGCTATCAATCAAAATGTTCTTACTTTTAATCTTCCACGGCTGAGAAGCACACAACGCTTAAATATCAAAAGTACTAGCGTACCAAACACCACATGAAGTAATGACATAAGCTTTGCCTAGCAAATTCTTGAGTATTACTCCATGGCCGACATCCTAAAGTATGACACGTAGACACTAAGGATTAGCCCTTGGGCATCTTCAGGACGATATTCTTACCAGATTTCACGTAGCGGAGTTCCTGGTCACTGATCGCAGCGACCTTGCCTCCGTCAATGCGGTCGCCAACTTGTACTTTTTTGTACCGACCACTGGCCAAACGCACCAACGCACGACGATTTGAGCTGGTGCCATAGACGCCGATCAAATTGACCTTTTTAAGGTTTATCGCATTTTGAATAGTCGCCTGACGCGCTACCGAAGCCGTTGTAGGAATCTTTGGCGTAACCGTAGCTGAGGCAGGAACAGCGGCAACCCCTTCTGATGTTTTTGACTTCTGCGCGAGCTGTGCGATGTTGCTGGGACGCTGGCGGGGACGCTGAGAAACAAGAATGGCTAGCTCGGTTGGCGTACCATCGGACTCAGCAGCGTCTTTCTCCGTCATGGGACGAGGTTTAGGGCGTATCTCCGCTAATTCGTTGCGTGTCAGGCCTCCTAGCGAGGCACGTTGGCTGGTTTCAGCGAGGTCGTTTGGACGAAAGCGTGGCCGCACTGAAGCTATCCGCGTTTCATCGGCTTGCGAAAGCGGGCGAACTGCGGCGGCTTCTCGGACGGGTAGGCTAGTTGGAAGGACGGGGGGTCTGCCTAGATAAACCAGAATTCCTTCGGGCGACAACGCTCCAGATGCTGTAGCGACAACAAGTCCGCGCGCGTCGAGATCAAAAGTTGTTCCCGGCGCAACGGGGTTCAATCGAGAGGCTAATGGCTGGTCGGTTAAGAATGAGCGCAGCGCTGGTAGTGCTACAGCATCAAGGGTAATTAACGTCCTGTCGATTGATGTCGCATAAAGGTCTTCTGTAGTTTCTGTTCCTGGTGAAAATAGCGATCGAGGCGCTCGTTCCCAGATGCCGCTCACAGCATAGCGGGCCTCGGCCTCTTTCTCACTCAAAGCAGTTGGACGCGCGTCATCAATCATTGCTTCTATCTCTGCGCTGTCGGTGATGTAGGCTGGGTTGGCCGGATCGCTCAGCTCAGTATCAAGCGCAACGTTTTCCATCGATGTTGCCGATGGCGGAGTTAACTCTATTGTTGCTGCGATCTTTTCTTCTATTTTGGTTTCTAAAGTAGGGATGACAGCAGCTTCGGGGTCGAGCAATACAATCCTTTCCGTTTCTTCGCGTTTGAATAACCCTGCAACGCCATCTTCGACGAATAATTCTGCCCAAAGTGCGACAGCAGCTAAAAAAAGCAGCAGTACTAGCGTCATAATGAGACCAAGATAGCGAGGTTTACCACCCACTTCTTGTTCGGTACGCGCTCCAAAAATAGTCATTTTTTGCTTTTCTTGCGCTGCCAGCTGCTTGTGTTTGCGTTTAGTGTCGCCGGCTGCTTCAAATTTTGGGTGAGGGTCCACGAGCGCTGCTGCTTCGGGTGACCGTTTGGAGCGGCGGCTAAAAAATGAACTAGGTGATTTGCTCAGTCCAGCTTGTAAATCGCCCGCTGACTCGAGGTCAGGCTTTGGACCCGCGTTTGCCTTGAGGCCGGCAACTGCCTTGGCAGGGTCAAACCTGAGCGCACGATCAGCGGTAGGTCCGGTTTCAATCGGTATACTTGGCGCGTTGGCGCGCAGCGATGTTCGACTTGCGCCACCGAGTTTCAATCTGAACTCCGAGTTTGATGTCTCGCCATTTTCACGAACAGACGTAAATTTAATTTTTTCAGATGGCTGTTTGGGTGTAACCGTGGGTGGCGACGGAGTCGGAATATCTTCAACCGGATCAATGGATTTAACAGCTGCGAGCTCGACGATTTCCACTACTGCCTTGGGTTTAGTTTCCTCTAATTCTGGCAGTGGAACCGATGGACTAAGCGGCCCTTGCGCAACAATCCGGATAAGCTCGTCTTCATGAACTATGTTCTCGTGCCCAGTAGTTTCGGCAAAGATCTTTGTGAGGCCAAAGTTTGGTGCGCTGCCGAATGCATCTTCTAGCGGAATCGCTGTGAAGCAAACTGGTTCAAAGGCATGCTCCGTGGCAAAGCTTTCGGCTTCATCCAGTGTTTCGCGTGCAACCGCAGCTACCTGTGTTATGTCGCCATCGGACCGAATAGCGACAGAAAGCTGATCTGCTTTGTATGGAGTTGAGGACTCAAGGGCGCCGATGGCTAGTTCCAACCGCTTTGCTTCACTGACACGGCCGGTATCGATGCTGAGAAATTTAATTTGATCGTTGGGTAAAACGATAATAGTAGAAAGTGGCTCGTTAGAAAATGCCAGACCGGCCACACGCAGGGTCGCCAGGTCGCTGGCAAGGTCTTCGCTGTCAAGCGTGACTTCGCCTAACAGGTGCCATCCTTCCGACACACGTTTCAGCAAGGTGATGCCTTCGAATGAAAGCGAAAGAGCAAAATTCGGTTTCATAGTATGGCTTTAGCACTCAGTCACGGCGGATTGAAGTCTTCTGCAAACATTTTAGACATTTATAGCAAAATTTTGCCAAAGTGGAAGAAAAAGCCGACATTCTTGCGATCTTAATGGCAGCGAGGGTCAAAACAAAGAGTGTCAATTTACATTTACGCATCGCTTGAATGCACTTGGAATTGGTTTTTGTAGACCTTGTCGGACTAGAAAATATGATTGCGCAGAGCTGAACTGTAACCATTCTCTGTTCACCGTAGTTTTCGCTTCATCCGACGTCGCGCGGTTGGTCTTGTTACGTCACATTGGTTCCAAAAAGTCGACGCCGTGATGCAAATCGTAATTGATGCAATGAGAGCTCACGAATTCTACAAAATCGGCATAGTAAAAATTACCACCTATATCGCTTTGGTTCGAGTACTCAGCGAGTATGGGATAAAAAAAGACAAATGCTTGCATCATGCTCGATTGCTTAACGGTCGGTACGAGAAGCAAGTAAACGGTTAGGTTTAATGTTTGATGACAAGATAGAATATGCGGGACAAGATCAATGTAGTTGCCGTAGAGGATTCAAAACGGCGAGGGCCTTTGCTTGCAAAAGCGACTGAGACTAAGTTCGGTTTGATCGTTATCATTGAGAAAGATGGAGCCTATTTGCCCCGTCTTATTACGACAAGAGAAGCGACGTCGGCAGCATGTACTGCCATCCCCATTTTTGTTTTAATCGGGCACCCTGTTACTGCCATGGATATGTTGCAAGGCGCATTGAGCGTAATGGCCGGGCGCTTGCGTTGCGCCCGGTTAACTTTAACCGCCTTACGCGTGCGAGCGGATCAACGCCTGATCCAGATCTGAGATCAGATCATCCGAGTTTTCAATGCCAATTGAAATTCGTACCACATTTGGGCCCGCGCCAGCTGCTTCCTGTTGTTCTAGTGTCAGTTGGCGGTGGGTAGTCGATGCTGAGTGTATCACCAATGACCTTGCATCACCAAGGTTTGCTACGTGACTGAAAATCTCCAGACTGTCGACGAATTTCACGCAGGCCTCATAGCCACCTTTGAGTGCGACGGTGAACAATCCGCCAGCTCCCTTTGGGCAAATCCTATCTGCTCGCTCTTTATATGGAGAAGAAGGCAAGCCAGCGTAAGTTACGGCATCGACAAGGCTGTGTTTTTCAAGCCAAGTTGCGACGGTTTGTGCATTTTCAACATGACGCGCCATCCGCAAGGACAAGGTCTCTATTCCCATCAACGTGTAATGTGCCGCCTGCGGGTTCATCGTCATACCGAGGTCGCGTAAGCCAATAGCGATGCTGTGGAAGGTGAAAGCCAGCGGTCCAAAAGTTTCGTGAAACTTGAGGCCGTGATAAGCTGGCTCTGGTTCGCTGAGCGACGAAAATTTTTCGTTTGCTGACCAGTCGAACTTGCCGGAGTCCACAATGCAACCGCCAGTAACGGTTCCGTTGCCAGTCAAATATTTGGTGGTTGAATGCACGACCAGTGTTGCGCCCATGTTGATAGGGTTGCATAGATATGGCGTTGCAGAAGTGTTGTCGACAATCAATGGAATACCCGCAGCGTCTGCGATGCCTGCAAGCGCCTCAATATCTGAAACATATCCGCCTGGATTTGCGATTGATTCACAGAAAACTGCGCGAGTATTTTCATCTACTGCCTCTCTGACCGCAGCCAGATCGTCAGTGTCTACGAATTTGGCTGACCAGCCGAACCTCTTGATGGTTTGGCTAAATTGAGTGACTGTCCCGCCGTACAGACGTGTTGACGCAACGACGTTGCACCCCGGAGCCATAAGTGGGAAAAGGGCCATGATTTGGGCAGCATGCCCTGAGGAGCAACAGACCGCACCCACACCGCCTTCAAGTGTGGCAATACGCTCTTGAAGAACTGCGACTGTTGGGTTGGTCAGGCGCGAGTAGATGAAGCCGACTTCCTGGAGGTTGAACAACGCGGCAGCGTGCTCTGCATCGCGAAAGACGTATGCCGTCGACTGGTATATTGGCGTTTGCCGCGCACCCGTTGCTGGATCGGGACGTGCACCCGCATGAATTTGTAGTGTGTCAAAGCCGTAGGTGGGGCCGTCGGACATGAGAAATTCTCCCTGATAAATGGTTGTTGTATTGTTAAGTTGAGGTGGACAAAGGTGCAACGGCCCTTTGTTGAATTTCATTCAACAAAATGCGGCGGCCACAACACCGCGACGAAAGTTTTTAAAAAGGATGCTGGCGTCCGTCCCAAGTTTCAAAACATCCGGTTTTTTCCAGTGACAGACTTTCAAAACGATCAGCCAGACCTGCCGCCGCCTCCGCGGCTGAAATATCAGCATTGCTGCCGCCTATTTCGCTGCGGGCCCATCCTGGGTGGTATATGCCAACCGCAATGCCGATACCGTGCAAGTCTGCAGCAAGATTGCGGCCGAGATTGAGTACGGCGGCTTTTGAGGCTCGATAGATGTAAGATTTACCCGACGCCAGTTTGTCAGAGGCCATCTGAGACGAGATGATTGCAATCTTTGGAGAGGTTGACATCTGAAGGTTGGGTAACAGGTTTTGAATTGTCAGAAAAACCCCAGTAACGTTAACCTCAAAAGTGTCTCGCCACATTTCGTGTGGGTATCCGTCCGCCAGATTTTGGTGTTTGTCGGAGTACACGCCTGCATTGCAGACCAATAGATCGATCGGTTGCGTATCCAGTTTACGTGCTAAAGCAGCGTGGCTGGAGGGCTTCGATACATCTAAGTGTTCAAATTCGCCCCCTTGGCGTGCAGTTCCGATCACATGGTGGCCAAGATTGCTCAGCTTTTCATCGAGGGCCTGTCCAATTCCTCGATTGGCACCTGTAATCACCACACGCATTTTCGTTATCCTCAGTTAGTTTTTCGTCCAATGTTAAATGGCAACGGTGTGACTGGGATACCGTCTTCGATTAATGATTTTGCGTCCTCTGGTTTGGCCTCGCCATAAATAGCCCGTTCTGGTGCGGCGCCCTCATGCATGGCTCTGGCCTCGCTAGCAAATTTATCGCCAACATAGTCTGAGTTATCCTCTACTTTGCGACGTAACTCAGCCAGCGCTTGTTGAGTTGGGTTTCCTGGGGAAGAGAGTGGGCGATCTTTTGTGGGTAGCTTAGGTGCCGCCTCGGTTCGAGCATGGCTCACACGGGGTGCCATCATCGCTTTTTCTACATTTGGATCACCGCAGACTGAACATGTCACCATGCCGGAAGACTGAAGCTTCTCGTAAGCATCCGCGGACTTAAACCAACTTTCAAACCTGTGGTTTTTTGCGCATTTTAAAGTATAGCTGATCATTGTCCTGCCGTTCAAGCGATGGCCCCCGACACCGTCGGTCCGGCATTTCCGTAAGATAATCCTGCGATTGACTGTGTTCAAGCTTGGTTATTGAAGTAATCGGCCATCAAAATTGCGTATTCTACGGGGCAGTAAGGAATTTGTGATGCTTAACGCCACTTTTTTGAGCCCAAAATATTAACGATTGCGCTGGGCTCTTCCCACGTCGACAGAGACCAGACATTGGGCTTTCAGCGGAAATAATACAACCAGTTAGGACCTGTACTTACCTTTTACGAAATATTTTTAGTAGTCGTAGAAACCGAAGCTCTGTTTGTTAGCCAAACGGTGTTTTTACAAACTGCAGCCTTTTCCAAAGCTTCTTCGGCCATGACCCAATGGGGTTTCAGTCCACCAATCGGACAGCCCGTGAGAACAATCCTGCGACAAAATCAATAAAGTCGCTTGTATCATTAATGATGCGAGACGAGACGGGGCCAAACAACGCATGTTTGTCATTTTTCCTCCAGCAATAATCATCTCATTTATCCCTATTATGGTACAAATCCATAATTGCCCTCCCAATATTTGCTCGTCAAAACAACTTACCGATAAATTAAATATTGCGGATTTCTTTTGAAAATTTTTTATTTTGCCACACACCGGTTCCACGCTGAAATCGATAATTTTTGTCACCGATCATCGCGCTCGAGGTCGTCGCCAGCGGTTGCACCGCTTATCAGTTGATAGGCTAACAGGTTGGCCACGCTGTGAGGTTGTCGGATGAGTGGCGATATATTCTCGTTAAACGCGCGACGACGCTTTGCCTCCTGTTTTTCTACCTTGAGTGCTTCCCTGAGGCTTATGAATTTGAACCGCAAAACAGCTTCTGATGAAGCTTGCACGACAAGCGGGAGATCTGCTGGAAGGACTGATCCAATTCTTGGGTAGCCACCCGTTGTCTGACATTCGCTGAGCAACACAAATGGTGTGCCGTCACCGGTGATTTGGATATCTCCCGGAATGATCACCTCGGATAAAATCTTTAAACCAACTGCAGTGTTAAATCCTCTGCCTTCTAGTATAATTCGCATTCCCATACGGTTAGCATGGTTGTCACGGCGAAATTCAGTGGCTTCAAAGCGGGCGATCTCTGACGCAGAAAATACGTCTGTTTGCAGGCTGGGAACAAGCCGGATGGTACCTCCATCGTGGCGCGGCAAGGTGTGAAGTTTCAGACCTGTCTCGGTATTTGAATCAGGTCCTACTGGAAGCTGATCACCAGTTTGCACTAAGGTGCCGATCCCCGCTGTGAGGTGTGCGCTCCGAGCATTTAGAATTTTTGATGATTGAATGCCACCACCTAGATGAAGATACCCATAACTTCCAGTGTTCTTTCCACCTATCGACAGGCGCGCACCTGCCGGAAGTCTGTGTGATGCATTCCATGCTAGTCGTGCACCGTCTATGCTTGCGCGTGAAGCGGCGCCGGTAAGCGATATCCGCAAGTCGTGTGTTGCCTCAAATTCTCCGCCCGTAGACGCCATTTCCAAGACAGCGAGCTTTTCGTCTTGTTTGAGTAGAGCTGCGCCTTCGGAAACTGCCAGACGGTCAGCGGCACCCCCGCGTGATAATCCAAAGCTCAAGTATCCGGGACGCCCTAAATCCTGAATGGTCATACCGGCGCCAGCCCTATGTACGAGGAGTGCACGGATCATGAAATGGCCTCGGCTACTGCACCGCCGTAAGGATCTTTCTTCAAAGAACTTAGGCGTTCAGGCGTTGTAGGTTCGAAGTATACCTCATCTCCGGGACGCAACAAAAAGGGATCATCAGAATTTTGCTGGAAGACCTGTATTGCTGTTTGCCCAATATGGCGCCAACCGGTGGAAGTCTCGACAGGGAACAGTACCAATTGTCGGATAGCGACACATAAACCACCGATTGGAATACGCGCACTGAGTTCTGTTTGACGTGGGAGATCCCATGGTTGAGGTAATTCCCCTAAATAGGGCATACCCGGGGCGAAGCCAATGGTTTGCACTCGGACCCGCGTTTGTGAAATCGATGCGATCGCTGCATCAGGCGTCAGCCCTGCCGCGTGTGCGGCTTCGGAAAAGAGTGGTGCTAGGCTTGTTCCGAACACAGTCGGTACTCGCCACAATTTGCGCCCACGCGGTAACTCCATTTCTAGCCAGTTTTCTTTTTTGATGAGTTTTTCAAGCATATGCTGTATCTGAGAATGTTCATGCCACAGCGGATCAAATCTCAGATAGGTTGAAACGAGCGATGTCGAAGTTTCTTCGATCCCGTCCCAACCCGCATTTTCTATTGCCTCGCGAAAGGCAAGTGCGGCTCTGTTTGCTGGTTCACTCAGAGAATGGGAGAAACTGATGAGGAAGCCATCGATACCAGCGGTTCGGATTATTGGCCAAAGCGCCTCTTTGGATTGTGACATAAATAATGTTCGCTCATCTCGTCGCATAATTTCAATTTTTATTATAGCCGTTCGGGCTGCAACTGCCTAGGTTCATGCGCTTTCCGGGTAATCCTCATTTTTGGTAAATTCTCATTCAGAAAATTCAGACACCCACATCGTGCTGAGCATTGAGAGGTTGGTCTTAGGTGGCAAAGGTCAAGAGGGTAGGGGCCACGATTTTGGACTTTAATGGCGGTGCCTTCGAAAATAAAGCTGACAGGTAATCAATGCCTCCAGCACATATTACGATGATTTGAGGACCTCACTATGACGCTACAGACCAAGCTTACGTAAGCGCAATTTTTGTCGAGCCGCTAGAATATCAATTTCAGCGATTGTCTGTGCTGAGAGATCTGCACCGGGTTTGCGAAGCGTCGGGTGTGATATGACACCCTGCTGGGACAATGAATATTTTCGAACGGCAAGCCCCATTCCCGGCTGTGATTCATATCGCACCATGGGCATATACGCATCAAAGATATCACGGGCGCGTTCTATTTCGCGTGCAGCAAATGCATCAAGGACTTGCCGCATCATTTCGGGGTAACCAAAACCTGTCATGGCGCCGTCCGCCCCCCGCAACATTTCCTCCAGCAGAAACATCCCGCCATTCCCGCACAAAATTGAAACGCGGCGCGCACCGGCATCTGAGGCTGACCTTAGAGCAGTGATTTTTTCCAAACCGGGCCAATCTTCGTGTTTGAGCATAATGCAGGTTGGACAATCTTCGATGATCTGTAACACCACCGACGAGGAGATGCGCACACCCGTTGCCAGAGGGAAATCTTGAAGAACAAAAGGAATAGCACCCAAGGCATCCGCAACGTGGTGGTAATAATTGACGATCTGCGCGTCGGTCTGTAAGCCCATTGGCGGCGCAACCATCACCCCGCTTGCTCCAAAATCCATAGCTTCCTTGCTTAGTGCTGTCATCGCTGCGAAGCCCGGAGCAGATACTCCAACGATAATTGGAACTGAACATTGTGAGGCTACGCGTTGGACTACTGCTACGGATTCTGCCGCAGAAAGTTTATCCGCTTCGCCCATCATTCCCAATATCGTCAGGCCGTCCGCACCTTTTTCGATATAGGAGTTTATCATACGGTCAATACTGTCGAAATCTAATCCTCCGTCAGGTAAGAATGGTGTGGCGGCAATTGTAAACACGCCATTGGTGGTCTCATTGAGCATATTTTTTACTCTGCAGTTTGTGCGACAGTTGGAGGCAAATGTGGCTCAGCGCCAAGCCGACTGCAGCTTGGGTGGGTTCTACAACTGGAAGTCCAGTCGTGTCTTGCAACTGAGCGCGGTAGTGGGCCATGCCTGCACATCCCATAATCAGCACGTCTGCGCCATCCAAATCGCGTAGCAGCTTGCCTGTTGAGATCATTGCATTCAGGCTTTTTTTTTCATCAAGAAGATCTGCTACGCTCAGGCCAAGCGCACGATCACCCGCAAGCCGGTCCAGCACACCCATGGCTCCGAAAGCACGGAGGTGACGTGGGATGGAAGGTTGGAGAATAGAAATTACCCCAAATCTTTGACCCAGTGTCAAAGCGGTCATTGTTGAAGCCTCCTGAATGCCGATCACTGGCAGAGTAGTCTGGTCCCGAAGTGCGTGTAACCCCGGATCCCCAAAGCAAGCTATTACATATCCGGCCGCATCTTCCTGCGCTGCTGCCAGTTCCAGCATCGCAGTGATGGTTAGATCCGCCTGCTTTTGGTTTTCAATAGCAGGTGGTCCCTCTGTCAGGGTGTGACAACGGATGGGGTAGCCGAAACTTCGAAGTGGTTGAATGGCTTCGTCGATGCCACTGGTTATCCTTTTGGATGAATTTGGGTTGATGACGATAAGTGTTTTCATGCGTTTACTCGCATTGTGGCTTCAATTTTAAGGTGATGGCTCTTCGGCCCTTCGGTCATCAAGCCGAAGTAGCAAATTGGATCGCTGCCAAACATGTACACTAAATTGTCCAATACATTTTCTTTTCTGTACGCATGCACATCATCCATGTGGGCAAACACGGTGCAAAGCTGTAACAAATTTTGCCTTTCATTCTCTAATTTATCTTGTTCCATTCACCAGTCTCAGAATTTCTTTTTACGCTAGTTCCTTGGTCCAAAATCTTGTTGGTAAAAAATGACGGCAGCTAGGCTATCCTCCTTTGAAGTTTTCATAGCGTCTATGGTTTTGCTGTTGGCATAATTGGCCTCATTATTGGACGCTGCCGATCAAGCCACTGGCCATTACCAAGCTTGCCGTAGAAAGTATTATTTTTCATAAGTGTCTGCCCTCGCAAAATTACGTGTTCTGGCCAGCCTTTGACGGTAAACCCTTCCCATGGGTTGTAGCCCACGTTATCGTGTAAATCGTTTGCGGCATATGTAACTTTTTTGTACGGGTTCCAAATCACAATATCCGCGTCCATGCCCTCTGAAATAGCGCCTTTGTGCTCCAGTCCGTAGATTTGAGCGGGGGCCTGTGAGGTTAGTTTAGCGAAGGCCTCTACTCCTCCTTGGCCTTCGGATACCATAGCGTTGAACATCAGCGGCAATCGTGTTTCCAGTCCAGGCAAACCATTGGCAATCTGATGAAAACCTGCGTTTAGGCCTGCCGCGAGCTTGCCAGTCTCATCAAATCGATAAGGGGCGTGATCTGAAGATATCAAGCTAAGCGTTCCTGAGTGGATGGCATGCCATAACGCTACTTGGTCGGATGTTTTGCGTTGTGGCGGTGAGCACATCCATTTTGCGCCGTCAAGCGCGGGTTTGTTAAGTACATCGTCAGTCATTAAGAGGTAATGGGGACAGGTTTCTGCCCATACAGGTACACCTCGGGATTGGGCTGAACGAATGGCCACTGCAGCTTCGCTGCACGAAATGTGAAATAGCATTACAGGTTGGTTGATATATTCAGCAAAGCGGCAGATGCGCTCTACTGCTTCGATTTCAGCTATTTTGGGACGGGATTTGGCATGAAATTTCGGGGAGACCTGCCCAGCCTCAATCAAAGCGTTCCTTGCTTGCGTGATTATCGCGTCATTTTCTGCGTGAACACAAACTAAAGCACCATTTTGACGCGCTTGGGCAAGTATTTTTAGCAGGTCTGCATCGCGCAGTTGGATATTGTAAGTTGTAAATACTTTCAGCGATCTGTGACCGGCATTGATCAGTGTAACTAGGTCATTGTCAAATCCTGCAACGGTAGTATCGGTTAGTGTAATGTGAAACGCATAATCAATCATTGCACCCTTGCTGGCGCGTGCGGCGTAATTGGCAATCGTATCAGTGAGCGATTGGCCCTTAGCCTGCGCAGCGAACGAAATAACACTGGTTGTGCCACCCATAGCGGCAGACTTCGTGGCCGTTTCAAAGGTGTCAGCATTCCACTGCCCCATGCCGGACATCTGTTCGATATGGGCGTGTGGATCAACGCCGCCTGGCGTCACTATTTTGCCTTTGGCTGAAATGTGGTTTCTTGCGGAGCTAACGGGTGTTCCAACGGACAGAATTTTTCCATCTGTTATTGCGAGATCGCCGTCTACTACACCATCTGGAGTGACCACTTGGCTGTCATGAATAACAAGATCTACGCTAGGGTGCATCTTTTTATCTTCCACATTGATATCTTGTTCGCACACCATGCCGTCAATCATGTGTTCTGCAAAGTAATTTAGAAGGGTTCGTATAAAGGTCGATGTTTGCCACTGTACGTTTGCGTCGCCTCAGTTTGCATTATGTCTGATTTCACAGTTGCAGTTGACCTCTTCAAGGGCTGGTCGTGACTAAGCCGATAGAAAACTGATAAAAGCAAGTTAAGTTGAGCTAAGTGGATCAACCGCGACATACAGCTTATTCTTGTGGAAGCTCTGCGAGCGTTTACTTGACGTTGGAAAGACTATGAAATACACCCCGAATCTGTAAAGCGGGCGTTGTGTAGTGGTAAGACCTTAGCCTTCCAAGCTAATGACGCGGGTTCGATTCCCGCCGCCCGCTCCAAAATTTTTTCCTCAAATTTAATCCACTCAAAAATAAAGCATATCGTCTATGCATAGCGCCTCAATTCGTCCAAAAAACTTTTTTCAGAACGTCTTGTCGGCTCCGGGGATTACGCTTTGTCTTCAGCCATACGCCTCGCTTGAAAACACAGTCGTCCGAATTTGCAGATGGAGTTACTTGGATTGGCTTGGGTCGCAAACTTTGCGTCATCAGGTCTCTTGACGGTTGCGGCATTGAAGGCCACTAACACAAAGCTAACCAGCCGAGGATGCATAAATGGCAAGACGACCACAGCCTCAAATCAACGAGCAAGAACGCGAAAAATCAAAACGTGTTGGCGCTTTGCGCGGTTTGGGACCATACATTTGGCCGTACAGAATGTTAGTTTTTCTAGCACTCGTTGCGCTGACACTCACAGCGGCAGTGTCTTTGGTGATGCCGATGGCGGTGCGGCGCGTTGTCGACAATTTTGGAACCCAAAGTGAAGCCCTTTTAGATAATTATTTCCTCGCAGCGCTTGGCTTCTCCTCGTTGCTGGCCGTTGGTACAGCGCTGCGATATCTCCTCGTCACCCGTTTGGGTGAAGTTGTCGTTGCCGATATTCGCAAAGCTGTTTTTGATCGGGTTATTGGCATGAGTCCGGCATTTTTTGAAAACGTGATGACGGGTGAGGTACTAAGCCGAATTACCACGGATACAACTGTTATCCAATCTGTTCTAGGGTCCTCAGTATCAGTTGCGCTTCGTAACGTTTTACTTTTTGTGGGTGGCTTGGTTTTGATGCTCTACACGTCGTCAAAACTTACTTCGATGGTTTTGTTGATTGTACCAGTGGTGATCGTTCCAATCCTTGCGCTGGGGCGCCGCTTGCGCAAACTCAGTCGTGAAAATCAGGACTGGATAGCGGAAAGTTCGGGGAATGCGTCTGAGGCTTTACTATCTGCGCAAACGGTGCAGGCGTTTACTAATGAAGCGCAGGCACGGTCAACGTTTGCACATGTTACAGACCTCTCCTTGTTGGCTGCATTGCGCCGGATCAATACCCGCGCATTGATGACTATGATTGTCATTTTTCTGATTTTTTCTGGCGTGGTGGTAGTTCTTTGGATTGGCGCCCGAGATGTACGCGCTGGTGGTATGAGTGTTGGGGCACTAGTACAATTCGTTATTTATTCCGTAATGGTTGCTGGCGCAGTCGGTGCCTTTTCGGAGATTTGGAGTGAGCTACAGCGAGCTGCTGGCGCGACTGAGCGCCTTGTTGCGCTTCTGCAGATTTCGGACACGGTTAAAGACCCTTTGACTCCAGTTGCACCAGTGCGACCCGTCCGCGGTGAGATTACATTTGATGATGTCACGTTTACCTATCCGTCGCGTCCAGACACATCTGCTTTGGCTTCGGTTAATCTGACAATCAAGCCAGCGGAAACTGTGGCCATAGTTGGTCCGTCTGGGGCGGGAAAAACGACCGTAATTCAGATGATACTCAGGTTCTACGATCCAAAAAGTGGTCGCATTTTGTTAGACGGCGTCGCTTTGTCTGATATGCGTCGGGAAGATTTTCGCAGGCATCTAGCGCTGGTACCTCAAGATCCAGTGATTTTTGCTGATAACGCGCGTGAAAATATTCGATTTGGGCGTCCTGAAGCGACTGACGCTGAAGTGGAGAGCGCTGCGCGAGCCGCTGCTGCGCATGAGTTCATTAGAATGTTACCAGAAGGGTATGACAGTCCGCTGGGCGAGCGTGGTGTTATGTTGTCGGGTGGTCAGAAACAAAGAATTGCAATTGCACGTGCAATTTTGCGTGACGCGCCTGTTTTGCTGCTTGATGAAGCAACCTCTGCATTGGATGCGGAAAGTGAACAGTTAGTACAACAAGCCGTAGAGGAACTCGCTGAAACACGAACAACAATAATCGTTGCCCACAGGTTGGCAACTGTGAAGAAAGCTGACCGGATTATTGTTATGGAAAATGGTCAGATTATTGCTGAAGGGCAGCATGACGACTTGGTTTCGCAAGGAGGACTTTATGCCAAGCTGGCCCGGCTTCAATTTACTGATGGTATTAGCTAAATCGGTGCGCCAACTTCTTGTTTCAATCAGGCGCTACCTATGCCCAACGTGTTCGGCAGTCAGCGCGTAATGGAAGGCTTGCGCGTCTTATAATTTTTTAATTATTTGTGGTCGTCAAGCCCATCCAACAAAGGGTCGCGAGTCTTTTGAAGCCGCGCAGGTTCAATCGAGGCTAGTGTGTGAGGTTTAAAGCCAAAATTCAACTCGCTGATTCACGCTCGGGTACCATGCAACTACTAGTTACGCAGCGTTTCAATCTTGATTGACCCTGCGTTGGGTATAGCCAAAAGCTTGCGACCTCGTGTTTTTAACCGCATCTTATGAGCAAGGTGGCGCCAAAGCTTGGTGTTAGAAAAAGGGGGAGTCGCATGAGTTTTGAGACACTAGAGGATCTGAAAGCCATTGAAGGAGAAATGGCATGGTCAGATCGGGAGTTACCGAAAACAGTTTATGAGTTTTTAACATCCACGCGGGACAAGTTTCCAGATAGTCCAGCGGTTAGCTTCCAGCTGTTGTCGGGGCCGACTGATAAAGCTGAAACACTCACGTGGGCTGAGCTGCATTCTAAATCGATCCGGGCGGCGAACATGTTTAGAGATATGGGTATTGGGGAAGCAGATACGGTCGCCTACGTTCTTCCAAACAGCAACGAAACGCTAATCACTTTGCTTGGTGCCATGATCGCTGGAATTGCTAATCCCATTAATCCGCTCCTTGAACCAGAGCAAATCGGCTCGATCTTGCGTGAAACCGGTGCGAAAGTTGTAGTCACGCTTAAAGCGTTTCCGAAAACTGACGTTGCTGAAAAGGTGGCTGAGGCTGTGCGTCATGCGCCTGAAGTAAACACGGTGTTAGAAATTGACCTAAATCGTTATCTGTCCCCGCCCAAAAGTTGGATCGTACCCTTGCTGCGACCAAAAAATCCGGGAAATCGTCATGCCGAAGTCAAAAACTTTAACAGAGAATTATCCAAGCATAGCTCTACGCTGACTTTCGAAGACTCTAGGGAGGACCGCGTAGGCGCATACTTCCACACTGGTGGTACAACGGGTATGCCAAAGGTTGCACAGCATTTATACTCTGGAATGATTTATAATGGATGGCTGGGCCAACGACTGTTATTTTCTGAAGATGACAACATAATGTGCCCTTTGCCCCTCTTTCATGTATTTGCAGTTCACGTGATTATGCAGGCAGCTATCGCCTCTGGTGCGCATGTCGTTTTTCCAACACCCGCAGGCTATCGTGGAGACGGTGTTTTTGATAATTTTTGGAAGCTGTGCGAGCGATGGAAAATTAGCTTTATAATCACTGTGCCGACGGCTGTTTCAGCCTTGATGCAACGTCCGGTGGATGGTGATATTTCGACTGTAAAGACTGCTTTTTCTGGTTCTGCACCGATGCCGATGGAGTTATTTAAACGGTTTGAGAATACCTGTGGCGTGTCGATTGTGGAGGGCTATGGTTTGACGGAGGCCACTTGCTTAGTGTCTTGTAATCCGCCTTCGGGTGCCAAGAAAGTGGGATCCGTAGGTTTGCCATTTCCCCATGCGGACGTGCGTATTTACAAAGAAACATCCGAAGGCGTAGTAGATTGTGACGTTGATGAGGTTGGTGAAATCTGCGTTTCCAACCCAGGTGTATTCATTGGAAATACTTATACAGAGGCAGACAAAAACGTTGGATTGTTTCACCATAACAAGTATTTGCGCACGGGTGATTTGGGCCGCGTTGATGAGGATGGATATCTCTGGATTACTGGGCGCGCTAAAGACCTGATTATTCGCGGTGGGCACAACATCGACCCAGCAGAAGTTGAAGAGGCACTCCTTGCACACCGTGACGTTGCTTTCGCAGGAGCAATTGGGCAACCTGACCCACACTCTGGTGAGGTTGCATGCGCTTTCGTGGAATTAGTTGATGGAGCATCGGTGTCATCGGAAGAACTCCTGGCTCATGCGAAACTTCACGTTCGTGAACGGGCTGCCCATCCCAAACACGTGGAAGTCTTGGCAGAGTTGCCAAAAACTGCTGTGGGCAAAGTGTTCAAACCCTCTCTTCGCAAAATTGCGATCAAGCGTGTCTTTGACGCAGTTTTAGAAAAAGAGGGTGTTCCAGCGCGTGTTGGTCAGGTCATTGACGACAAGAAACGTGGACTAGTTGCCCAGTTGGTTAATAACAGTGATGCTAGCGATGAAGAAGTTGGCAAGGTTCTCGGTGATTTTGTTACGCTTTGGGAATGGGAAAATTAACGGGCATATGGGTTGAATTGACAGAGCAAAAAATCGTAGCGTGGTGCGTTATTTTGCGCGCCGCGCGTTGCACAGTATCAATGATCAATTTAGAGACAGAAGTCAGACTCTAGGGAGAGGGCAGATGACCCATATACTGGCAATTGACCAGGGCACTACATCCAGCCGCGCAATCATTTTTGATAGCGATATTCGTCCAATGGCATCCGAACAGCGAGAATTCACGCAACATTTTCCAAAATCTGGATGGGTTGAACATGAAATTAATGATCTGTGGCGAACCACGGTCGAGACTTGTCGTGATGTCTTGTCACGGACCAAGATTCCAGCGTCCCAGATTGCTGCTATTGGCATCACTAACCAGCGCGAAACTACTTTGATTTGGGATAAGTCCACAGGTGAACCGGTTTACAATGCCATTGTTTGGCAGGATCGACGCACAGCGAACTTATGCCAAAGTTTGAGGGAGCAAGGCCATGAAGCCATGGTGACTTCGGTCACCGGTTTGCTGCTCGATCCCTATTTTTCGGGCACAAAGGTCAAGTGGATTCTCGATAATGTGGAAGGCGTTCGAGCGCGCGCGGAGGCTGGAGAGCTCTTGTTCGGAACGGTGGACAGTTTTTTGATTTGGCGCTTGACTGGCGGTCGGGTGCACGCGACGGATGCGACAAATGCAGCACGAACATTATTGTACGATATCCACAATGGCGCCTGGTCGCAGGAGATTTGTGACTTATTGACGATACCAATGCAAATGTTACCAGATGTGCGCGACTGTGCAGCAAATTTTGGAAATACGGATGCGGATATCTTTGGGGCCTCCATACCGATTTGTGGAGTCGCTGGTGATCAGCAGGCGGCTACGATTGGGCAGGCCTGTTTCCAACCAGGGATGTTGAAATCAACATACGGCACCGGTTGCTTTGCACTGCTCAATACCGGGAAGGCCCCGGTGGTGTCCAAAAACCGATTGTTAACGACAATTGCTTATCAATTAAATGGCCAGCCGACCTATGCTCTCGAAGGAGCGATTTTTATCGCAGGGGCGGTCGTTCAGTGGCTCCGAGATGGGCTTGGCGTAATTGATACTGCATCAGAGACGCAAGCGCTGGCTGAACAGGCTGATCAGGGACATGAGCTAATTATGGTGCCGGCCTTCACAGGGCTTGGCGCGCCCTACTGGGCGCCTGAGACAAGAGGCGCGGTTTTTGGGCTGACACGTAATTCCGGGCCTGCCGAGTTTGCTCGCGCAGCACTCGAAAGTGTTGGCTTTCAAACACGAGATTTGCTTGAAGCAATGCAAGCCGATTTTGGAAGTAGGGGTGAGACTGTCTTGCGTGTAGACGGTGGAATGACCGCAAACGATTGGACGATGCAATTTCTAGCAAATATCATTGGTGCACCAGTAGACCGGCCAGAAGTTCTTGAGAGTACGGCTAAAGGGGTGGCTTGGCTGGCGGGTATGCAGGCAGGTATTTATCCCGGCTTGAAGGAGTTTGCATCCACTTGGGCAATTGAGAAACAATTCAATCCAGAACGGGATGATGTTTGGCGAGACACAAGATATGCAGCTTGGCAAAAGGCTGTAAAAGCGACCTTGTCGATGTCTGGGTTAACTTAGACTTTAAGGATTAGCGCAAGATCCATGACATTAGTGCCGGTAGGTCCGGAGGTGAAAAGTGCGTTTCTCTGACGCAAAAAGCTGCCGCTGTCTGCTGATTGGAGGGCCACAGCTCCTTCGGAAGTCCAAGTGGTGCAATCGACAAGGCCACCAGCGGCACTGGTTGGACCATCGGTACCGTCGGTTCCCGCCACAAGAATTGAAATATTGATCTCATCGACGATCTCTCGCGCGAGAGCCAGCGCTAACGCCTGATTTCGACCACCCTCGCGTGGCTCAGGCGGCAAAACAACCGTGGGTTCTCCTCCATAAATTCGCAGACCCGGTTGTGTTGTTCTCGCGATTTTTCCGAGGCGCTTTGAAAGCGCAAAGACCTCGTCATACAGTATTTCTTCATTTGCAATCACAGATATCCCGAGTTTCGTAGCAAGCGCAGCGCAGGTCATTCGAGCTATTTTATTTGACGCGACGATGTAGGGAACAAATTCAAAAGGTGTTTTGTCCGTAGCGTGACCTATACCGGAACCGATTGCAGATAATTCATCGCCTTCGACATCCGAAATTGCCATTGTCGTCACCCTTGCTCCCTTAAAGCGAGCTAAAAGTTTTCCAGCCTTGATGTCCGAGAGGGCCTTACGGCGGGTGTTTACGGCGTGAATGTCGAGTCCTTGAGAGAGCAAACGGTTATTTTCTGCCTGAAGGTTCTCAAGCGAAAGGCCGTCAACTGGCAATTCTGCTAACGCCGATGCTCCGCCTGAGACTAACATCAATAAGTGGCTATCTTTCGGCATGTCTTCCACAGCATTTGCCAGTGCGGAGCCGCCGTGAAGGGAGTTTTCGTCTGGCACAGGGTGGGCGGATTCGATGACTTCGATGGTCGGTGAAATCACCCCCACATGTTCATATTTGGTAACAACAAGTGTTGGGATGTCACCACCAAAGTATTTTTGTGCCCCGTTCGCCATGAAGGATGCAGCCTTGCCAACAGAAAGAATGCGATCTGGACGTTGGATTTTCTGCTGTGCAAGCGCTATCGTTATGGCATTGTCGCCGCGAACAGCATCAACTCCGGCTTGCCAGATTGCAGTGAGAGCTTGCTCAGGATGCATGCGATTTTCCGTGATGTAGTGCCAGAGATTTTAGGTTTCCAGCCAGATGGTGACCGGACCATCGTTGATTAAACGCACCTGCATGTTGGCTCCAAAGCGCCCGATTGCAACAGGAATACCCAATGATTTCAACTGTTCGGTGAAGTATTCGTATAACGCTTTTCCTTTTTGTGGGTCTGCCGCGGTCGAAAACCCTGGGCGGTTTCCGCTGCGTGTGTCTGCGGCGAGTGTGAACTGTGACACTATGAGGGCGGAACCCCTTGTATCAAGAACAGACCGATTCATTTTACCTGCGGCATCATCAAAAATCCGGAGTTTCGACACCTTCGCAGCGAGTTTACTTGCATTTGTGTTGGTGTCGTCTTGCATAGCGCAAACAAGCAATAGTAAGCCAGCTCCGATCTGTCCGACCGGCTCGCTATCGACTACTACCGATGCTTCCACGACTCTTTGTATCAATGCTATCATGAATTTTGATTAAGCTTCGAAAACGCATTGCCGCGCGGTATCAAGCTGTCCTTTTAGTCAGTGTCGAGGTCAAAAAACGTTCAGCCTGTGATAATCCAGCCGCAATGAATTCCATGCACTGAATACTGAAATATTTAAAAAAGCAATGGTGTGAAATTAAGCTTTCGCTGGTCTGTCCTGTGGCAGATGGTACCAGCGAATGTCAAAACGCACCGCCAACCCGCCTCATAGCAAGATGGGACGTCAAAAAATAAGCTCACAATCAATTGTTTTTATTTAAACAAAATATGTGCGGCAATTACTGCATAATAGGACGGTGATGGCACTTTTATCAGAGGTTTTCCGGCTGTGGCATGCCAAGCACGTGATACCCACCATCGACTCGAATAATTTCACCTGTCGTGCAGACGCCAGCGTCTGAGGTCAGGTATACGGCAGTGCCGCCGATTGCCTCAAGTGTTGCATTGGCACGCATCGGGGTGTTTTGGTCTGTATGTTTGTAGGTCGCACGCGCACCGCCTATCACTGCTCCTGCAAGAGTTTTCATCGGGCCGGGTGAGATTGCGTTAACGCGAATACCGTCTGGGCCGAGATCATTGGCAAGATAACGGGTCGCGCTTTCAAGGGCAGCCTTGGCGACGCCCATCACGTTATAGAATGGTGTGACTCTGTTCGCGCCTTGATAGGTCATTGTTAGGATGGTACCGCCGCTGTCCTTCATTAGAGGATGGGCACGCCGGGCGACATCGATAAGAGAGTAACACGAAATATCCAGTGAATTTTTGAAATTTTCGCGGGAGGTGTCCACGAAGCGGCCGGCAAGTTCATTTCGATCCGAAAAGGCAATAGCATGGATGACAAAGTCGATTGTTGGCCATTTTGCGCCTAGTTCCTTAAATGCGTTCTCCAGCGACACGTCGTCGCTAACATCCACGTCGACCAAAAAATCGCTGCCAAGACTTTTTACCAATGGCGCTACCCTTTTGCCAAAAGCTTCTCCTTGATGCGTAAATGCCAGTTCCGCGCCTGCTTCGTGCATTGCTTTGGCGATGCCCCACGCGATAGAACGTTCGTTGGCAACGCCCATGATTAAACCGCGCTTGCCTTTTAAAATATCAGACATCGTTTTTATCCCTTGAATTTTGACAACAGCATAGACCCGTTGGTGCCGCCGAAGCCGAAGCTATTGGTCATCACCGTGTCCAGACTGGCGTTTTCGACTTTACTAGTTGCGATTTCATCCGGGCTGATGGCCGGATCAAGCGTTTCGATGTTGATTGAGGGCGCGATGAAATCTCCATCGAGCATGAGAAGGCAGAAGATTGCCTCTAGCGCTCCTGCTGCCCCCTGCGCATGACCTGTCATCGATTTTGTTGACGAGATTAGCGGTGTGTTACCTCTCCCAAATACGCGTCGGACCGCTTCGACCTCACCAACGTCGCCAACTGGTGTCGAGGTGCCGTGCGCATTAATGTAGCTGACTTCACGTCCTTTTGGCAAAGAGGAGATAGCAAGATGCATTGCGCGTTCGCCGCCCTCGCCGCTTGGAGCAACCATATCGTGGCCGTCAGATGTAGCTGCAAACCCTGTAACTTCGGCGTAGATTTTTGCACCACGAGCCTGCGCGTGTTCCAAACTTTCCAAAACGACAATGCCACCACCACCTGAGATCACGAAGCCGTCACGCGCTTCATCAAAAGCGCGCGAAGCTTTCTCTGGTGTATCGTTGTACTTTGAGGACATTGCACCCATCGCGTCGAACAGGCATGATAAGGTCCAGTCGAGCTCCTCTCCTCCACCTGCAAACATTATATCCTGTTTGCCCATCATAATTTGCTCAGAAGCATTGCCTATACAATGAAGAGATGTTGAGCAGGCTGATGTGATTGAGTAATTTATACCTTTTATCCTAAACGCAGTCGCTAAGTTGGCAGAAATTGTCGAAGACATACTTTTAGGCACCGCGAACGGCCCTATTCGCTTGGTTGCGCCAGACCTCAGTACGGTTTGATGCGCTGTCAAGATTGCGCTTGTAGAGGGCCCACCGGATCCGGCAATCAAACCGGTCCGTTCATTGATGATATGTTCCTCGGAGAGTCCAGCATCAGCAATGGCTTGACTCATTGCTATATGCGCGTAGGCAGCGCCAGGCCCCATGAAGCGCAGTGTTCGCTTATCTACGTGCTCCTTCGTTTCAATATCAAGCGTACCAGCGATTTGGCTGCGAAATCCATGTTCCACCATTTCTGGGCTGGTAGTGATCCCGGACCTGCCTGCTTTTAGCGAGGCCGTGACCTCTTCGGCGCTGTTTCCGATGGACGAGACGATACCTAATCCGGTGACGACGACGCGACGCATTGGCGCTCTCCTGTATTAGTTCAAAGAGATGGGATGTGTCAGTTTTCTGACAGGGCCACCTTCATGTCTTTTACTTCGTAAATGATGTCACCGTCTGCTTCGACGATACCATTTGCCACCCCCATGGTCAGGCGGCGGGTTTGAATCGCTTTGGTGAAGTCAACAAAATAGGTCAGCTTTTTGCGTTCAGGTCTTACCATGCCTTTTAGTTTCACTTCTCCGACACCAAGCGCGTAGCCACGCCCCTGCCACCCTCGCCAGCCCAGATTAAAACCTGTCAACTGCCAAAGCGCATCTAGACCAAGGCAACCCGGCATAATTGGGTTGCCCGGGAAATGACATTCGAAAAACCATAGATCGGGATTGATATCAAATTCCGCAACAACGTGACCCTTGCTGTGCATACCTCCGTCTCCAGAAATATCTGTGATTCGATCCATCATCAGCATGGGTGGTGCGGGTAATTGCGCGTTGCCGGGTCCGAAGAGTTCGCCGCGGGCACATTTCAAAAGGCCCTCTTTATCAAAGCTGGATGGATAATCGGCCATACGTCAGGCCCCCTCTAGATTTTTTACCGTTTGTGCGCTTCCTTTATCATCGCCTCAAGTGCTCCTGCAAGGCGGCAGTGTTGTGCTGCTTTGGTATTCCGAATTATTTTCATTTGAAAAAGTGTAGAATGGAAGGTTATACCTATGCCTCAGGCATACGACGGCGCGCATGAGCAAAGATACAAATTATAATGAAACGAAATGGTTGACGGCTGCTGGACTGCGGCCAACCCGGCAGCGGGTTGCACTTGCCTCGATGCTGATGGGTGACGGAGAACATCGTCACGTTACTGCAGAAAGCTTATTTGCGTTGGTTCGGGATGCGGGTGAACGCGTGTCTTTGGCGACTGTGTACAATACACTTCGCGCGTTCTGCGATGCTGGGCTCTTGCAGGAAATTGCAGTGGACGGTTCAAAAAGTTACTTCGACACCAACACTCATGATCATCCTCATTTTTATTGGGAAAATGAACGTACTTTGACCGACGCACCGGTACAGGAACTCGAGATAGCCCGCTTACCTGACGCACCGCTTGGCTTAGAAATAAGTAAGGTCGACGTCGTAATTCGTCTGCGGCGCATTCAATAAACGAAACTTGGATTGAAAGCCTTTGACCTGTGTGACAGCATAAGGTCATCGTGACGCATAGGGAGTACTCATGAAAGCCGTTACTTGGCGCGCCTTTGGTGCAGCGCGAGATGTATTGAACATCGAAGAACTGGAAACGCCCACACCAAGTAAAAGTGAGGTTCTGGTCCGGTTAGCGTTCTCGGGTGTAAATCCCTCAGATGCTAAAGCTCGGTCGGGAACTCGGCCGGGTGTGACTAAGCCTCCCTTTGACGTAATTGTTCCTCATAGTGATGGGGCAGGCGTCATTGAAGCCGTCGGAGAAGGTGTCGATGCAGCGCGTATTGGTCAACGGGTTTGGATCTGGAACGGTCAGTGGCAACGAGCAAAGGGCACCTGTGCCGAATATATTTGTTTGCCTGAAGCGCAGGTCATAGAACTGCCCCAGAAAGTGTCTCTCGAAACTGGCGCGGTACTTGGTATTCCCGGTCTTACAGCATGTCACTGTGTATTCGCAAATGGTGAGGTTGCTGGAAAAACTATTCTTATCAGTGGCGGTGGAGGATCTGTTGGTTTTTGGGCAGTGCAACTGGCTAAATGGGGAGGCGCGACTGTGCTAGCAACGTGCGGCAAACGTGATGTTGCCCGCGTAAGGGCGGCGGGGGCCGATGATATTTTTCTCTATGACAGTGATAGCCTCTCCGATGATATTCTAAGGGCTACGAACGGAAACGGTGTCGATCATGCTGTAGAAGTGGAGTTTGGCGAGAATGTTGAATTACTGGCAAACGTTATGGCATCAAATGGCTACGTTTCCGCTTATGGTTCAGCTAAAAGAATGCAACCTGAATTGTCATTTGGTCCCATTCTTTTCAAAGCCTTAACGGTAGACGTAACGCTAATCTATATTCTGCCAAAGGCCCAGCGTGCTGCTGCCATTGAACGCTTGCATGCAGCACTGATTGATGGCGCAGTCAATTTGCCTAAGCCTAATTTTTTCTCCATGGAAGACGCAGGTGCGGCGCACGAGTGCGTCGAGATTGGGGGAAGGGTTGGATCGGTCCTGATTCAGATATGAGACTGGCCGGGCCATTGTGGATTTTGGCTCACAAAACCTGATCATCAGCGGCAACTAAGAAGATGAAATTTGATTAGAACCACTGCCCGGGTTCCATTAACCCCAAATCAAGCAATTGCCGAGAGTGCCATTCGAAGGGCACTGAATTGCGCCATTTGAACTGATCAATTTGAGATTGACTTGCGGGATTTGTCTTTAGCGCCTTTGCTGTTCGGAATGAACAAATAGCTGCTGTCAGGTTGTTGTGCCATGGGCAAGCATAGGTATTGTACTCCTCATCATTGAAAGTGAAGTCTGTCCTTAATTGCAAGCCAGCCTTTGCCCTGAATACCGCTATCCTGTCGATCTTTCGCTTTTTCCAAGGAATGTGCTCTTCAAAGCGCCAACGCAGGCCTCCAAAGAAATCAAGTTGCCGCTCCCGAGGGTGGTAATTGTTGTTCGGGTCTTTTCTTGCCAAAGCGTAATACCCAACGCGATCCAAAAGAGCTTTTTCTAGCGCAACGGCATTTGGAAACTGGTTCAGATCAGATGCGTAAAGGTCCACCACGTAGGTAAGCATTGAGTCACGTCGTTCTCCGGCATGAAAGGTGAGCATTTCACCGATTGTTCGAGTTTCACAGAAAGGGTAAAAAAGATACTCGGCATTAAAACAGTAATAAAACCAAACACCTTCGGATGTTTTTTGAATTACGTCGATAGCATTTTGCATTGCATCGCCGCGCACGGACTCCATAGTCACTCGCGGGCAGACCTTGGCAAGATCGGCGGCAATAACAAAATCTGAGGGGATGAATGCAATAACTTTTTTAAAACCCAAATCTAGATGATGGCGCAACGTACTGTCGATTTCAGTATCATCTTCGATGAAGATCAGTGCGATTGGGCCGCCAGATAAATGTGATGTTCCTGACTGAATAAATTTTGAAATTGAGTCATACTGCATGCTCGGTCTCACCATTGTTTTTCGCAAGAATCGGTTAAAATGCTTTGCATTGCAAGCCGCCCCAGTTTTGTTGTAGGAAAACTTCTTGGTAGCATGGGGAAGGTCCGATGGCCGAAGCGAAAAAACTGTTTATTAAAACCTATGGCTGTCAGATGAACGTGTATGACAGTGAGCGCATGGCCGAGGCCATGGTTGAATCCGGATATGAAACAACGCGAAGCCCGGATCAGGCAGATATGATCCTGCTGAATACCTGCCATATTCGTGAAAAAGCGGCGGAAAAAGTATATTCTGAACTTGGCCGGCTTCGTGAGCTAAAAACCGAAAACCCGGAACTGAAAATTGGTGTTGCAGGTTGTGTTGCACAGGCAGAAGGTGAAGAGATTATGCGGCGCCAACCCCTAGTTGACTTGGTTGTTGGGCCTCAAGCGTATCATCGGTTGCCAGAGATGGAGGCCAAGATCCAGGCTGGTGAAAAAGCTTTGGACACGAATTTTCCAGAAGAAGATAAATTTGATTTTTTGAGACGGCGGCCAAAGGCCAAAAGGGGTCCGACGGCGTTCCTGACGGTACAAGAAGGTTGTGACAAATTTTGTGCATTTTGCGTTGTTCCATACACTCGGGGGGCCGAAGTTAGCCGACCAGTGGAACGCATCCTGTCTGAGGCGCGAGACCTCGTCGAGCGCGGAGTTCGCGAAATCACATTACTTGGTCAAAATGTGAACGCCTTTCACGGCGCTGGGCCGAACGGTTCTTGGTCTTTGGCCAAACTTATTTGGGAGCTTGATAAGGTAGATGGATTGGAACGCATACGCTTTACCACCAGCCATCCCAACGACATGATGGATGACCTGATAGAGGCTCACGGTACTTGTCAAAAATTGATGCCTTATTTGCACTTACCAGTGCAATCTGGCAGCAACAAAATTCTCAAGAGGATGAACCGTAATCATGATCGTGATAGCTATCTGAAACTGATAGAGCGAATAAAGGCGGCGCGCCCTGATATACTAATTTCGGGCGACTTTATTGTTGGTTTTCCTGAAGAGTCTGAAGCAGACTTTCAGGATACGTTAAGCTTAATAAGGGAGGTAAAATATGGTCAAGCGTTCAGTTTTAAATATTCCAGCCGTCCGGGCACCCCAGCAGCAGAGCGAGCCCTAGTCAATGAAACCGAAGCAACTGATCGACTCTATCGACTTCAAGCGTTGATCACCCAACAACAGCGTGATGTCCAAAGTGGTATGGTGGGACGCGACGTGCGCGTGTTATTTGAAAGACCAGGTAGGCTTGATGGCCAAATGGTTGGAAAATCTGAGTATCTGCACGCTGTGCATGTTGCTGATTGCAACGCGTCTATTGGCGACCTTGCTGCAGTGAGAATCGTTAAGAGCAGCACAAATTCTCTTGCTGGCAAATTGATTTGAATTAATCGCTGGTTTGGAAACAAAGTTTTAAATTAGTAATGATTGATCTGCTGCATAGCTTAGTCAGGTCAAAACTTCTTAAAGATATTCATTTTTTGTGTGAATTTATGCCTTTATTCAGGATTAAAACTTCACAATTATTTCATATGCGTTAATCTAGATACAATTTAGAAGTATTTGATGTCGCAGCAACTGATGCTGTCAGTTTTTTGTAAGCTTGAAGGAATTTAGATTTGTTTAAAAAAATTCTGCATTGTTGCATCGTGGCGCGCTGTGCGTTCGCAATATCTTGTATTGCCTTTATATTATCGTCACAATCTGCGATGGCTCAAAGCCAACGGACTGTACTTGGTCAAGAATATATCCCTACTATTTGGGTTGATCCAGACGGATGTGAACACTGGGTAATGGACGATGGCGCCGAGGGTTACATGACCCCACACGTGTCTCGGCAAGGAATCCCAGTATGTCGTCGTGGCGATGTCTGTGGTGTCATGAATTCGGATCAATTTTTTTCTACTAACAAGTACCGGATTAACTCGGCTAACCGAAACAGTTTAAAACAGTTTTTTCAGAGTGCGTCTGCGTCTGCATTCATTATCGCCGGACACACGGACAGTCGTTCTAGCGACGAGTATAATATGCGGCTGAGTTTTAACCGAGCAAACTCAGTCGCAAAGGTAGGTCAGGAAGCAGGAGTGCGTATCGTGGGTGTTCGTGGATACGGAGAGCGCATGCCAAGGGCGTCAAACCGAACAGCCTCGGGTATGGCCGAGAACCGTCGCGTCGAAATCATATGCTTGCGTTAGGGAGAAAATACATGAATTTTGCCAAAGGCGTTCTCCTCTTGGGGCTCACGACCGGTGTTTTTGCTTGTGGTAATAAGGTCGACAAAACGGTGGACCGTGGTTTTGACAGCAAGCAATTGAGCACGCTGACAGCCGGAATTTGGGTTGATCCTAACGGTTGTGATCATTGGATAATCGATGATGGTCTAGAGGGATACCTGTCGCAGCGGCTCGACCCTTACGGCAAGCCGGTGTGTTCTGGGGCAGCCCCTCCGGGTGTGGCCACTGGACCGTTCAAGTCGGGATCAAAACTCAAAGACCAAATCTAATTCAAAAATGGTGTTTCGTTTAATCTCGCGCACGAGTTTGCGATCTTTCTGATGGTGTTTATCCAAATTTCACATGCTTGTACTTGCGTGTGCCCAAACAACTTGGCACCATCGTTTTAGATGCGATTCCCAATCTGCAGGAGACATATTTGTCCACAGGTGCCATGACCCCACCGCCCGTAACTGAACAACTGAATGAAGCGCTTGTTGAATTCCCGGATAATCGATTACTAATCGACCTTTGTGGTGAATATGATCGGAACTTGGCGGCTATTGAACAAAAAGTTGGGGTGCAGATCCTAAGACGTGGCAACCAATTGATGATTTATGGTGAAGGTGCGGCGTGTGAGGAGGCATCCGAAGTTTTGACCGCTCTGTACGAGCGACTTGAAAGTGGCAAACCGGTAGAGTCAGCGGATATAGATCGCGAGTTGCGTATGAGTAGCCCAGAGCAGGGAGTTGGAGTTCGTGACTGTGATCAGCTTGAAATGTTCCGCGGTGGGACCGTTGAAATCAAAACTCGCAAAAAGTTAGTTGAACCTCGTACAGACGCGCAAAAAGCTTATGTTTTGTCGTTGTTCAATAATGAATTGGCCTTTGGAATTGGCCCAGCGGGTACAGGCAAGACCTACCTTGCTGTAGCGGCAGGTGTTAGCATGTTCATTCAAGGCCAAGTGGATAAGATCATTCTTAGCCGCCCTGCCGTCGAAGCCGGTGAAAAACTTGGCTATTTACCGGGTGATATGAAAGACAAAGTAGACCCCTACATGCAGCCACTGTATGATGCGCTAAATGATTTTTTGCCTGGCAAACAACTTGCAAAGCTTATTGAGGAAAAGCGTATCGAGATTGCGCCCCTAGCTTTTATGCGAGGTCGTACTTTGTCAAATGCATTTGTGGTGTTGGACGAGGCACAAAATGCGACGACCATGCAGATGAAAATGTTTCTGACGCGCCTTGGACAGGGGTCCCGTATGGTGATTACCGGTGACAGAAGCCAGATTGATTTACCGCGCGGTGTTCCGTCAGGGTTACGTGACGCAGAAAGCCTTTTAAACAATATTTCACAGATCAGTTTCAACTACTTCACGGCTTCTGATGTCGTTCGCCATCCGCTGGTGGCCGCAATAATAATGGCCTATGACAAAGCTGATGCAGCGAAGTTGAAGTAGGTAGCATCTAAAGAGTTGTTAGCCATTTCGATTAAGGAGATAAGCTTTTGGCATGTGTGTAGATATCGTCTTTGAAGATAATCGCTGGCTCACTCTTGGGTTGCAGCAGCTTGCAGGTCGAGCAACAAAAGAAACTCTGGAGCATGTTGGGCTTGATGCCGACACCTTCGAGATCACTTTGCTTGCATGCGATGATTTTCGAATTGCGGAACTCAATGGTGCTTTTCGCGATAAATCGGCTCCGACAAATGTCTTGAGCTGGCCTTCTGAGGAGCGTGCTTCGAAAAAAGATGGGGAGGCTCCCGCTTTGCCTGAAACCGTTGATACCGGGGAGCAAAATGAGCTTGGTGATATCGCCATTTCTTGGGGAACCTGCCAACGCGAGGCGGTAGATAGTCAGAAGTCGATGGCAGATCACACTGTGCATCTGACGGTACACGGCATTCTGCATTTATTGGGATATGACCATAGCCGTGACAAAGATGCCACTTTGATGGAGCAGCTTGAAACGGAGATACTTGGCAAACTGGGTATTGCAGACCCATATTGTGTTTAGGGGACTTTTCCCCGATGGAAAGGAAAGATGGGCGACAGTACCGACGGGTCTTCTAGTGCAGCGCCTAGCGCGCAGCCGACAGGCCGAACAGTAAATAAGGGTGGCATTTTGCGCCGCTTGTTTTCTTCGAGAAACTCCTCCCAGTACACGTCGCAAGACCGTGTTGGAGTATTGGCAACGCCGGTATTCCAGACCCCCGGTATGATGAACCTTCGCAGTATGCGGGTGCAAGACGTGGCTATACCCAAAGCGGATATCGTCGCTGTACCTTCGACGATCACCAGAGCGGATCTGGTTCAGTTGTTTCGTGAAAGTGGATTAACGCGCGTACCGGTATTCGAGGGCACATTAGATACGCCAATCGGTTTTGTGCATCTTAAAGATTTTGCGCTGAAATATGGATTTAACGGATCGGCTGGACGCTTCTCGATCAAGCAGGGACTTCGGCCGTTATTGTTCGTGCCACCGTCTATGACGATTGGTGTTCTTCTGACCCGCATGCAGGCTGAGCGCCGTCACATGGCATTGGTAGTCGATGAATATGGGGGTGTTGATGGCCTGGTGACGATTGAAGACCTGATAGAGCAAGTTATTGGTGAGATTGAAGACGAGCATGATATCGATGAAGTAGATTTCTGGACCCGAGAAAAGCCAGGAAGTTATTTGGCACTTTCCAAGACACCTTTAGATGAATTTGAAGCTGCAATCGGCCGATCGTTGACGCATTATGAAGAGGTTGACGCAGAGGAAGTAGACACGCTCGGTGGTTTGGTTTTCATGTTGTGTGGACACGTGCCAGCGCGGGGCGAAGTCGTTGAGCTATCGGATGGTATAATTTTTGAAGTTGTGGATGCAGATCCTCGCCGGATCAAACGTCTACGTGTGACTTTACCGGATGGCGCTGGAGATGGCTGACGCAAGGCGTCGCGTCTGGACTAAATCGCTCTCGTGGCAAGACTTTGTTGTCATGGCTCTGAGTGGCGCAGCCGCTGGTCTTGGGCATCCACCTTTCAGTTTGGCTGTTTTGACCATTGTCGCGATGGCGATGGCTTTCTGGTACGCGCGCAACAGTCAAAATTGCCTTCACGCTTTTTGGATGGGGTTCGCGTTGGGTGCCGGGTATTTTGCAAATTCGATCCACTGGATAGTTGAGCCCTTTTTCGTGGACCCGGTAAGGCATGGGTGGATTGCGCCTTTTGCAATTGTTACCCTTTCGCTGGTACTCGGTTCACTATGGGGAGCGGCCTTCGCGATCGGGCGCTGGATTGGGCCTGCTGTTTGGCCGCTGGTGGTCTTGTTGACATTAGCCGAAATGGTACGATCTTACTTGTTTGGTGGATTTCCATGGGGTTTGCCGGGTTATGTTTTAGTTGATCATTTCGGCGGCCAAGCTGCTGCTTGGGTTGGACCGCATGGACTCAATTTAATTGTCTGGTTGGTCGCGTGGGGGCTATCGTTTTTGTTTTTGGCGAATGGATGGGTGCGGTACGCCACAGGTGGCGTATTGATTCTAGCACTGCCGATATTGATGCTCAGTGTGCCATCGGCAACACCATCTGTCGATGGTCCACCTATTGTACGCCTTGTTCAGCCTAATGCGCCGCAAAATAAAAAATGGGATCCAGACCACACTTGGCGTTTCTTGAACCGCGCCATCTCCTTTACTGCAGATGGCGATAGCCGTCCTGATTTAATTGTTTGGCCGGAAACGTCGGTTCCCCTCTTACTGCACGAAGCAAAGGCTACGCTGGAGATCATTGGTGATGCGGCTGGCGGAGCTCCAGTGGTGCTTGGGATAAATCGTGTCGATGGCGAGCGATTCTATAATTCAGCTGTGGTTTTGGACCCTACTGGGACAGTTCGGCAAATATATGACAAACATCACCTTGTTCCGTTTGGTGAGTACGTTCCGCTGGGCAATCTTATGGCAATGGTTGGCTTGCGAGGCTTCGCCAGTCAACATGGAGAGGGTTATTCTGCGGGTCCTGGCCCCCGTTTGTTGGATCTTGGCAAGTTGGGAAAAGCCTTGCCTTTGATTTGTTATGAAGCAGTGTTTCCTCAGGGCGTAAATGCGGCGCTAGAGCGGCCCTCAATGTTACTGCAAATCACAAATGATGCCTGGTTCGGCAGTTTTTCCGGCCCGTATCAGCATTTGGCTCAGGCGAGAATGCGTGCAATTGAACAAGGTCTTCCAATGATCAGGGTGGCAAATACCGGTGTTTCCGCCGTAATCGACGGAGCAGGCCGTGTTGTGGGAAGTCTACCGCTGTCTGAAGAGGGTTTTTTAGATGTGGCTATTCCAGCCACATTGGATGCAACGCTCTACAGCAGGACAGGTGATCTGCCTTTAATTGTGTTGGTGATGGCCCTTACTGTTGGACTTTTAATGCGGGTGCAGCGTAACGGTTATTGACTGCGACAAGGATGTAAATTACTCAACGCGGATGATTAAATAGGTCACAACGGCTTCCTGACGTGACTAAAAATAATTTACTGGAGCACTTAATGACAAGACATAAATACACTTTCACCTCTGAGAGCGTCTCAGAGGGGCACCCCGATAAGGTTTGTGATCGGATTTCAGATGCCGTGCTGGATGCATTTTTAGCAGAAGAGCCGGAAGCCCGTGTTGCAGCAGAGACTTTTGCGACAACTAATCGCGTCGTTATCGGAGGTGAGGTGGGATTATCTGACAAGGCAAAATTGACTGAATACATGGGTCGGATCGATGAGATCGCGCGCGCCTGTATCAAAGATATCGGTTACGAACAGGAAAAATTCCACCATGAAAGTGTGGAGGTGACAAATCTTTTGCATGAACAATCTGCACATATCGCACAGGGTGTGGATGCGTCAGCGAGCAAGGATGAAGGTGCTGGTGATCAGGGTATCATGTTTGGGTACGCGACCAAGGAAACTGTCGCCCTCATGCCTGCACCGATCCAGTACAGTCATGCGATTTTGCGACGTTTGGCTGAAGCCAGAAAATCTGGCGCTGAGCCGACGTTAGGACCGGATGCAAAGTCTCAATTGTCTGTGGCGTATGATAACGGCGTCCCCATTGGAGTAAGCTCTATCGTTTTATCCACCCAACATCTCGATGCCAGCATGACTTCCGATGATGTACGGAGTGTTGTGGAGCCGTATATTCGTGAAACTTTGCCCTCGGACTGGATTACCAGCTCGACAGTCTGGCATGTAAATCCGACTGGCAAGTTTGTTATCGGCGGCCCGGATGGAGATGCCGGTCTTACGGGGCGAAAAATCATTGTAGATACATATGGCGGTGCGGCACCGCATGGTGGTGGCGCTTTTTCTGGCAAAGATCCGACAAAGGTTGATCGTTCAGCGGCCTATGCTGCTCGCTACCTCGCCAAAAACGTAGTCGCAGCGGGTATGGCTGATCGCTGCACAATCCAGTTGAGCTATGCGATTGGGGTGAGCCAGCCATTGTCGATCTATGCAGATACGCACGAGTCAGGTGAAGTGTCTCCCAGCGAAATCGAGAAAGCCGTGAAACAGGTCATGGACCTTAGTCCACGAGGTATCAGGCAACATTTGCAACTCAACAAACCGATCTACCAGCGAACGGCGGCGTATGGACATTTTGGGCGTAATCCCGAAGCCGATGGTGGATTTAGTTGGGAGCGGACTGATCTGGTGGACGCGTTGAAGAAAGCGATTTGAAAATCTTCGGCGTGATCAGTCGAGTTAATAGACAGGCGCTGTAAGCTGAACACATTCACGAAACGGGACCCAATAGCTTCGAAGAAAATCTTGACGAAAGTCATAGGTTGCGGCAAGTGAAAAGGTAATCAAGATGTGAGAACCGATGTCCAGCGTGAAACACCCTTCAGGTGCCCCTTGGCGAAATTTTTATGGTCGTTTTAAAGGCAAAGGGCTCCGTAAAAGCCAAGAAACATGGCTAAACGAGGACCTGGCTGGGCTATGTCCTGGCGCAGTGGATTGGGTCAGCAATCCCAATCGTGACAAGATTGACCTGAACGCTCTTTTTGGTGATAGGGAGGTCTGGTTGGAAATTGGGTTTGGTGGCGGGGAGCACATGGTGCAACAGGCCAATTTAAACCCGGAAATTGGTTTCATTGGGTGTGAGCCTTACATCAACGGTGTTGCAATGTTGCTTGGTAAAATCCGAGATGCACGTGCAGAAAATGTTCGGGTTTATCCGGGTGACGTGCGTGATATCTTTGATGTCCTACCAGACCAAAGCATTTCTCGCGCGTTTTTGCTGTACCCTGATCCCTGGCCGAAGAGACGTCACCATCGCCGCCGTTTTGTGACCGAAGAACATCTGGCGCCGTTAGTGCGCATTCTAAAACAAAGGGCTATTTTACGCGTCGCCACTGACATCCCGGATTATGTCCGTCAAACGCTGGAACAGGTGCCTAAGCATGGCTTTGATTGGCTGGCGAAAACTCCGTCAGACTGGCGCAAGCCGTGGAACGACTGGGTATCGACCCGATACGAGCAGAAAGCTCTTCGCGAAGGTCGGACGCCCTACTATCTAACGTTCCGTAAGGTTTGACATCATCTGATCTGCACTGCGCAACAATTGGCTTTTGTTTAATTCGATTCTCGAAAGTTCGATGCAATTCGTAGCATGGACGCCGACGATTTGTTCCGTTAACAGCATAGCAGAAAATCTTTAAGGAAACGCGAATTATGTCCGCTCATGGCATTCCTATTCCTATGATGTCCTACCCCTGTGGTCCAATCAAGGGGGAGGCATGTGTACCGGGAGACAAGTCAATTTCGCATCGGTCTTTGATCCTTGGGGCGTTAGCGATTGGCGAAACACGAATTTCGGGTTTGCTGGAAGGTGATGACGTTTTAGATACTGCCGAAGCGATGCGCGCGTTTGGCGCTGAGGTTACCGATTTAGGTGGCGGCGAGTGGAGCGTGCACGGTGTTGGTGTTGGAGGGTTTTGCGAACCAGATAACATAATCGATTGCGGAAACTCCGGCACAGGCGTGCGCTTGATCATGGGTGCGATGGCCACATCCGCCATCACTGCGACATTTACCGGAGACGCTAGTTTGAACAGCCGTCCAATGGCGCGAGTAACTGATCCGATCGCTCTCTTTGGAGCACAGTCCATTGGCCGGACTGGTGGTCGTTTACCAATGACGATTATTGGCGCCGTTGATCCTGTTCCGATACGCTACGTCGTACCGATGCCGTCGGCCCAAGTAAAATCGGCAGTTTTGCTCGCAGGATTGAATGTACCAGGGAAAACCGTTGTGGTTGAGAAGGAGGCCACTAGGGACCACACAGAGCGAATGCTAGTTGGATTTGGTGCCGAGGTAACTGTCGAAGATACGTTAGAAGGTCGTGTTATTACACTAACTGGACAACCTGAGTTGCGGCCGCAAACTATACTTGTTCCACGCGATCCCAGTTCTGCGGCATTTCCTGTATGCGCCGCTTTGATAACTGAAGGATCGGATGTCTTGGTTCCGAACATCGGATTGAACCCGACCCGCGCTGGCCTTTTCGCCACATTGCGTGAAATGGGCGCCGACCTGACATTTGAAAATGAGAGAGAAGAGGGGGGAGAACCGGTTGCGGACCTGCGTTCGCGATTTTCTCCACACCTGAAAGGTATCGATGTGGATCCGAACCGTGCGGCATCTATGATTGATGAGTACCCGATTTTGTCAGTTGTTGCGGCGTTTGCAGAGGGCAGCACGGTGATGAAAGGCGTAAAAGAACTTAGGGTTAAGGAAAGCGATCGGATCGATGCTATGGCAACGGGTTTGCGGAAAAATGGCGTCGACGTCGACGAAGGGGAGGATTGGTGGATCGTCCATGGTCGCGGACACAGTAATGTGAGAGGTGGCGCAATCTGTGAAAGTCATCTGGATCACCGTATTGCGATGAGTTTTATGGTGATGGGCATGGCGACGCAAAACCCAGTCGGCCTGGATGACGGCAGCCCCATTGCCACATCATTCCCGATTTTTGAACGGCTGATGTCGAGTTTGGGCGCAGAACTTAAACGGTCGAAGCCGTAAGTTTTAACGAATATTGAACAGAAGTTTTTGTTGCTTTTGCTCTCGTGTCGGTCATGGTCGTTGTATCTAACGTTTGGCAACGGCGCGGTTGACGGCATAGGCGATGTGATCGCAGGAGAGGCGCATGACACGGATATTCTGGATCAGCTTTTGGGCTGCTATCGGAGTTTATGTGACTATGGTTACCTGGTCGTTGCCATTTATAGCTCTGTCGGCCGATGGACTAGCACCATTTGACGTGCGCCCGATCGGGTATTCATTTGATGAGGCGAGCAGTTTTTTAACTGCTATAACCGAAGAAGGGCGCGTATTTTATAAAGATATTCAGCTCAAGCTGGATCTACTCTACCCGGCTTTGCTTTGTCTGGCCTTAATTCTCGGCTTTCAAATTTTGCTCGGGCGACGCTGGGCCACGATATTTGGCCTCGTTGCTCTCATGGGTGCTGCATCGGATTACTTTGAGAATTATCTTGTTTTGGTAATGTTGAATACGCCAATTGACCTACTGGAAGAGAATTTGGTTGGATTGGCCAGTTTCTGGACAAAGAGTAAATCGATTGCCACTACCATTTGTTTTACTGTTTTGGTCGCTGGGTCGATACGCGCAGCATACCGTCGCTGGATTCGTTAAAGGTCACTGAAAATTAGTGCGCTTTAGATGTAATTGTTGATTATTTGAAGAGGAGCCTCATGCGAGTTACGATTGCGATTGATGGGCCTGCTGCTGCCGGAAAGGGCACTATTTCACGTGCTGTGGCTGATTATTTTGGGATCGCCCATTTAGATACTGGTTTGCTGTATCGTGCCGTTGGCGCCAAAATGTTAAACGGTGATGAAGTGATTGAGGCAGCGCGCAATCTTAAGCCTGAAGATCTCCACGCAGACGGTCTTCGCTCCCCAGAGGTAGCTATTGCGGCAAGTGAAGTGGCAGTCATCTTGGATGTACGTAATGCTTTGATTGATTTTCAGCACAACTTCGCGCGTCGTGCGGGTGGTGCAGTTTTAGATGGTCGCGACATAGGAACAGTCATTTGTCCGGATGCGGATGTGAAGCTTTTCATTACCGCTAGGGCTGAGGTGCGTGCGGATCGTCGGTATCAAGAGCTTTTAGATAATGGAATGAAACTTTCGAGGGAAATGGTCCTTCAAGATGTCTTAGAGCGGGATAAAAGAGACTGCGAGCGTACCGAAGCGCCGCTTCGTCCAGCGCAGGATGCGGTAGTGATCGATACTTCGGACATGAACAGTTGCGAAGCAATTTCGGTAGCAATTGCTTCAATCGAAAAACAAAAGAATGGAATTAAAGTATGAAAATGCGAAAGCTGGGCCATCTGGATACGGCTGTTTCGGCTGTTGGTGTCGGGGCTATGTCTTTTGGAAATTTTTATGGCCCTACCACTGAAGAAAACTCATTGTCCATTCTTGATGCAGCGGCAAATGCAGGTGTCACGCATATCGATACCGCGAATGTTTATGCGATGGGAGGATCTGAGGCCGTTATTGGTAAATATTTTTCTTTGCGCAGCGCTGCCAACAGAGAGCGTTTTTTTGTTGCAACTAAGGCATCCATTGCGCGTGATGCTGATGGCAACCGATGCTTTCGAAATGATTTGGAGCACCTTGAAGAAGAACTGAATAAAAGTCTTATTCGTATGAAAACGGATAATGTGGATCTTTTTTACGTGCACCGTCGGGATCCGAACGTTCCGATTGAAGAGGTCGCTGGGGCGTTGGGTGTTCTGGTAGAGAAAGGTAAAACGCGTGGGATTGGCTTTAGTGAAATTGCGCCGTCTTCGCTTCGCCGCGCCGCCAAAGAGCACCCCGTCGATGCAGTTCAATCAGAATATTCATTGTCTGTGAGGGCGCCGGAATTGGGTCTTGTGCAGGCTTGCGCCGAATTGAGTACCTCACTTGTTGCGTTTGGGCCTGTGGGCCGGTCATTTTTGACTGATGAACCGATATCGCAATGCAGCGTCCCAAAACTTGATTTTTTGAGGGTAAATCCGCGTTTCGTGGAACCAAATTACAGTAACAATATTTTAGCAACAAATGGGTTTCGGGGCTTGGCGTCCGAGATGGGTGTGCCAGCAGCATCCCTGGCCGTTGCGTGGGTTCTGGCGCAGGGTAAACATTTGTTTGCTATTCCAGGCACACGTTCTGTAGCTCATTTTGAAGAGCTCTTGCTTGGTGGTGAGATTACTTTGACAACTGCAGATCTCGCAACAATTGACAAAGTCCTTCCCGTTGGGTGGGCGCACGGTGACCGGTATAGTGTGGAGCAGGCTTTTGGGCCAGAACGGTTCTGTTAATCTTAATCTGCATTATGTCTTGTATCTAAAATATGCTTATTTTGAATGCTTCCAAAGCTGAGTTTTTAATACTGCAAAAGTGTTGATAGTTTTCTGATGGAAACTTTTTTATGCAGCAAAGCACGGTAAACGTGTTCACTGTAAGAAAGCTGTCCTTCTTGAAAGTATTGGAGAGCGCGAGCGCGATGGTAACTCCAAAAAAATTTTTACCCGTCAAGAAAAAGTTTAACCTCTTAAAAAAGATTGTCTCTAATTGCTAATTTTTACGTGACACCGTTTAAAACTGTTGATCTCACATCAAACCACCATTTGTATGTGAAGTGCTTCTTCCTTTAGTTGAGTAGATTAGTGGCAACCTCTTGCACACTAAGGCGTGATACACTATATGCGCGACGGTCAATAAGGCGAATACAGCTTTAAAACGAAAGAGACGAGCGGGGTCGGGGATACCGGCCCTCTTTGTTTTAAATCGCGTCTGACCAACCCACTAAGACCGGCGGAGACAACCGCTCGGCCAGATAAAACCTTGCAAAGGAATGAAGTGCCAAATGGCTAACACAACTATGGAGGAATTCGAAGCCCTCCTACAAGAAAGCTTCGAAATGGACACCCCGATTGAAGGGTCTGTTGTCAAAGGTAAAGTCATCGCAATTGAAGCGGGGCAAGCCATTATCGACGTAGGCTACAAAATGGAAGGCCGCGTTGAACTTAAAGAATTTGCTAATCCGGGAGAAGCCCCGGAAATTGCTGTCGGTGATGAAGTAGAAGTTTACCTGCGTGCTGCTGAAAACGCTCGCGGGGAAGCCGTCATTTCGCGCGAAATGGCTCGCCGTGAAGAAGCATGGGATCGTTTGGAAAAGGCGTATGCAGACGATGCACGTGTCGAAGGTGCGATATTTGGTCGTGTCAAAGGCGGCTTCACCGTCGACCTAGGGGGTGCAGTTGCCTTTTTGCCCGGTAGTCAAGTCGATGTGCGCCCAGTTCGCGACGCTGGCCCATTAATGGGACTCAAGCAGCCGTTCCAAATTCTGAAGATGGATCGACGTCGTGGGAACATCGTTGTTTCACGCCGTGCGATTCTCGAAGAATCGCGAGCAGAGCAGCGTGCCGAAGTGATAGGCAACCTGTCTGAGGGTCAGGCCGTTGATGGAGTGGTAAAGAATATCACCGAGTATGGTGCGTTTGTTGATTTGGGAGGTGTCGATGGGCTGTTGCATGTTACTGACATGGCATGGCGCCGCGTAAATCATCCATCTGAGATTTTAACGATTGGTGAAACCGTCAAGGTTCAAGTCATCAAAATCAATAAAGAAACACACCGTATCAGCCTTGGCATGAAGCAATTGCAGGAAGATCCGTGGGATCTGGTTGCTGGGAAATATCCGTTGTCGTCAGTCCACAAAGGCCGTGTGACAAACATCACGGATTATGGTGCTTTCGTTGAACTTGAGGCTGGAGTTGAGGGCTTAGTGCACGTTTCTGAGATGTCTTGGACCAAAAAGAACGTTCACCCTGGCAAAATCGTTTCAACGAGCCAAGAAGTGGACGTCATGGTTTTGGAGATCGATGGCACGAAGCGCCGTGTATCGCTGGGACTGAAGCAGACCATGAGAAACCCATGGGAAGTTTTCGCGGAAACGCATCCTGAAGGCGCGGCAGTCGAGGGCGAAGTCAAAAACATCACTGAGTTTGGTCTGTTTATTGGTCTCCCAGGCGAAATTGACGGCATGGTTCACCTTTCCGATCTATCTTGGGACGAGCGCGGAGAAGATGCCATCCAGAACTATCGCAAGGGTGATGTCGTCCAGGCAGTTGTTTCGGAAGTCGATATTGAAAAAGAGCGAATCTCCCTGTCAATCAAAGCACTGGGTGGCGACAAGTTTGCTGAGGCTGTTGGCGGAGTGAAGCGTGGATCGATCGTTACTGTGAACGTCACATCGATCGAAGAAGGTGGTATTGAAGTCGAATACGAAGGAATGAAGTCCTTTATTCGTCGTTCAGATCTGTCGCGGGACCGTGCTGAGCAACGACCGGAGCGCTTCTCTGTAGGCGACAAGGTCGACGTTCGTATTACCAATGTGGATAGCAAGACACGCCGATTGGGCTTGTCGATCAAGGCGCGCGAGATCGCAGAGGAGAAAGAGGCTGTACAGCAGTACGGTTCATCCGATTCTGGAGCTTCATTGGGTGATATATTAGGCGCCGCGCTCAAGTCAGACGAATAAGTTATCGACTGAGATAGAAAGCTAAGGGCCCTGCCGTGAAAGGTGGGGCCTTTTTGTTTATTGAGAATTTTTGTATAATGCTGGCCTTGAGCAAGCATGATTGAAAAATGTTTAAACGTTAGAGAAGTTAATCCGTCCGTCCGATTAATTTTTTGTTGCGGCAGAAGAAATAATGGCGCGATTACTCGGTTGAACTTGGTTGTGCGTACTTCGCAACATCAAAGCATTCAGAAGCCGTAATATGTAATTTGAGAGGTTTTTGAAGGAACCGAAAACCTAGGCTAAAAGCTTAAGGCAAAGATTATGCGTGGCATGCTCCATTGACCGCCTGACCGAATTATCACGAAGTTCAGATGGCTGTGATTGCCGATATTGTAGCCGCTAACGTGAACCAGATGCGTTCTGATCCAGATTTCAAATTTGGTTTGTTGCTTTAGTTCTATGAATATTGAGCTTGGCCGGTCCGCACAGAAATCCTTAAACCTATCGTCTGCCCGGTCTAAATCGATGGAAATGATCCCTTCTTTTGACGCTTGCCGCAAAAGAGAACAGTTCCACCTCCCATAAATCATGGCCATGGTCGTCAGCGTTCTTGATAACTTGAATGGTCAGGTCGACCGAGCGTTCATCTTAGGCTTTTGTTGATTTGTACAAATGATGGTTGGTAACAGGTTTGCAAGAAGATTTAGCTCAGAGTGCAAAGTTCTGAGCGCCCATTAATCAAAAATTTGGCAATTACCTATTTGCGTTTCAGTTCAGGCGTCTATGCCAAGCCAGCTTTCCTTTGCGAATCAATGGGTTCGCTGCGGCGCGGCAGAGAAACCAAAATGTGCGCATGTGTCCAATCTTAGCGAAGTAATGCTGATTTTGGCTAAAAATGGAGAGTTTTTGGCGGAAAACTTCCTGACAGGCAGGGATTTCATTTCCGTTTTCGCGGTTTCTTTCTATAGTTGTTGGTGATGCAAGCGATTAAGACTTGCACGCTCAGGGAGATTTGAAACGATGATCCGTTCGGAATTGATACAAAAGATCGCCGATGAAAACCCGCACCTTTACCAGCGTGATGTTGAGCGCATCGTAAATACGATCTTCGAAGAAATCACCGATGCGATGTCAAACGGTGACAGGGTCGAACTGCGAGGCTTTGGTGCGTTTTCGGTAAAAAAGCGGGATGCACGTGTTGGACGCAACCCACGCACCGGAGCGTCGGTGGAGGTGGAGGAAAAACACGTTCCTTTCTTTAAGACGGGTAAACTGTTGAGAGATCGACTGAACGGAAAATAATTGATGCGTTACATTCGCTATGCTTTTCTTGGCGTCCTCGCTGTTGTCTTGATTTCTATGGCACTGGCCAATCGGGAGATGGTGATTTTGAAATTACTGCCGGCGCCTCTCGATGAATTGGTTGGCATCAATTATGCGATGACGCTGCCGATGTTCGTGGTGATCTTTGCCGCTATTGCTTCTGGCCTGCTAATTGGCTTTTGTTGGGAGTGGATGCGTGAGCATAAACATAGGTCTGGCAAAAGCGTCGCTGAGCGCGAATTAGACAATATTAAGCGCGAGATGCGCCGACTAAAGGGGCGGCAGTCCGGCGATAAGGATGAAGTTTTGGCGTTGTTGGATGAGGCTGGCTGAGGCTTTGCAACACAAACCTGAATGCTATAGGTCGTGCATATGGTTGTTCGGGTAAAAATCTGTGGGTTAAAAGACCCGGTACAAATAGCGGCTGCAGCAGACGCTGGGGCTGCGTACGTAGGATTTGTTTTTTTCCAAAAATCTCCTCGTAATGTCGATATCGAAAAAGCACGAACTTTGGCGTTGAAGGTGCCGCCAGGCGTTGCGAAAGTTGCGCTAACTGTCAACGCTGACGATTTACTACTGGATCACATGCTGAGCGAAATACCACTGGATATGTTGCAACTGCATGGTAGCGAAACCCCAGATCGGGTATCCGAGGTCAAAGCTCGTTATGGTTTGCCCGTTATGAAGGCAATTGGCATTGCCGACGTAAAGGATCTTCCGCTGATTGATAGTTATGGTGCGGTGGCAGACCAACTTTTGGTTGATGCAAAACCGCCGAAGGGTGCAAAACTGCCAGGGGGCAACGGGCTCGCCTTCGACTGGCGTTTGGTAAAACGCGAATACTGGCCGTGCCCGTGGATGCTGGCAGGCGGACTGACACCAAAAAATGTCGCTGAGGCAGTACGGATGACAGGCGCACAACAAGTGGATGTAAGTTCCGGTGTAGAAACTTCGCCAGGCCAAAAAGATGTTGAAATGATCCGCGAATTCGTTGCAACCGCCAAGGGCGTGTTGTTGGATGAAGTACCGTCGCTACGCCAACTTTAATATCACTCTTCCATAGATTGAAATCGTTTGACCTGTTAATGTCGTATGCCGCTTATGCGAGCCGCATTGAGTTTTTCTTCTTTGAAAACCGTCAAACAACAATGACCTTTATGCTCTAATTTGAGGCTGCATAATTGAGGCAGCTTAAAACGCTTTAGGCTTGCCCCGCTGCGCACTGCGTTTTAGGTAAAGAAGATACTAATTAGGGGCACTTAAATGGCCAACGATCTTTTCAATAGCTTTATGACTGGACCGGATGAAAATGGTCGTTTCGGAAATTTTGGTGGACGGTTTGTTAGCGAAACGCTGATGCCATTGATCCTTGACCTTGAAGCCGAGTATGAAAAGGCCAAAATTGATGTCAGTTTTTGGTCCGAAATGGATGATCTTTGGAAGCACTACGTCGGCCGCCCAAGCCCACTTTACTTTGCGCCGCGCCTCACTGAGGCGCTTGGTGGAGCCAAAATCTATCTCAAGCGCGATGAGCTGAACCACACCGGCGCTCACAAGATAAACAACGTTTTAGGCCAAATCATTTTGGCGCGCCGCATGGGGAAAACTCGGATTATTGCTGAAACGGGCGCCGGGCAACACGGTGTGGCCACCGCCACGGTATGTGCTAAATTTGGTCTTAAATGTATCGTTTACATGGGTGCACATGATGTTCAGCGTCAGGCTCCCAACGTTTTTCGCATGCGCCTCCTTGGCGCAGAGGTAGTTCCAGTGACATCAGGACGAGGGACATTGAAGGATGCTATGAATGATGCACTGCGCGACTGGGTAACCAATGTGGGAGATACGTTTTATTGCATCGGAACCGTAGCTGGACCCCATCCATACCCAGCAATGGTAAGGGATTTTCAATCGATTATTGGCAAGGAAGTGCGTCTTCAATTAGCTGAGCAAGAGGGTGAGGGGCGTCTGCCTGATACCTTGGTTGCGGCGATTGGCGGTGGGTCCAACGCCATGGGACTTTTTTATCCGTTCTTGGACGATTCGTCAGTCAAAATTATAGGGGTGGAAGCTGGAGGAAAGGGGGTAGATGAAAAAGTGGAACATTGCGCATCGTTGACAGGAGGACGACCTGGTGTATTGCACGGCAATCGCACCTATTTGCTTCAGGATGACGACGGTCAAATTTTGGAGGGCTATTCTATATCCGCGGGCCTAGACTATCCTGGAATTGGGCCAGAGCATTCGTGGTTGCACGATACCAAACGCGCGCAGTATGTATCTGTAACGGATGTAGAAGCTCTAGAGGCGTTCCAGTTTTGTTGTTCGCAAGAAGGTATCATTCCTGCTTTAGAGCCAAGTCATGCGCTTGCACACGTTATGAAGATTGCAGGAGACCTGCCAAGCGATCACATCCTAGTAATGAATATGTGTGGGCGCGGGGACAAGGATGTGCAAACCGTAGCGCGATTCCTTGGCTTTGACATGAGCGATACCGAGGGTCGTGCTGCCGTTTAACAGAAATGAACTACTCCACCCTAACCTGACGGTTCAGGATGGAGTTTCCGGGGCTTACGCACCGAGGTCGGTTCCCAACCAAGGAACAGGCTTATCCTGCTGTTCCAAGCCCCACCTGAGCATGGTTGCCTGATGGACGCGTGATCTCTTGAGATCACGCGTCCATCAGGCAATTTATGCGATCTGTGATGAAGCCTCTTCTTTTCTACAGCGCCCGAGACAGGGCACCGCTGAGAAGGCTTCAGAGACCTGGTGGGCGCAATAAGTAACTCACAACCAGCTTCTTCCGCTTTGTATGTGAGGGCTTTCAAAAAGGCCGAAGGCGATGTGTCGAGGATCTCTCGATTCAGCCCAGCCTTTTGTTTGATGCTTCTACCAGGCGCTTCTTCAGTGCCTTTGGCAGAACGGGTCATGTTCGAGACAGTTAAATCTTCTGTGACGATCATCATATTGTGCTTCACCAGCATTGAGGTGAGCTGATGAAGGCGATTCTTACGACGGTTGGCAAGGCCGCCTGTGGCGCTTGGCCAAGATGCGCTTCTGACGTTGCGCTCGCTTTGTCCTTTTCCCTCGAAGAGATTTGGACAAGTCACGTTGTGAGGCTTTAAGGTCTTCGCTCTGCTGTTGCCACAGTCGCTCGTTCTCCATCTCTTCGACCTGAGTATCTTCGATGCCCCAGGCCAATGTGGCATATGTCTCAACGCCCCAGTCCAGGCCTACGGCCGGACGGGCATCCTCATGGATATCACGATGTGGTTCACAATCAAGCACCACAGACGCCCACCATCCATCCGCTTTGCGCGTGATGGACAGGGTTTTCGGCTGACCGGGTGTTCTGGCCTTACCCCGGATCTTGATTGTTCCAATGCCAGACAGGCGCAGCCTGCCATGGCGATAACCCTCACCGGGTTTCAAAGTCCATCCATCGCCATGGGATTTATAGCCCCACCCACTGAACCTTTCCTTGGACCTGAAGCGAGGAAAGCCAGGTGTTTGCCCCAACTTCACACGTCGAAAGAAATGCCTATATGCCTCGTCCACACGCTTCAACGTCACCTGCAAGGACTGAGCATTGACGGACCGATACTCGGGATCGTCCACTCTGATCTGAGTGACAGACTTTTCCTGATCGCCCCTGCGAATAGAAATTCTACACTTCTTGTATGCGTCCACCCGCTCTTGCAGAGCAGCATTATATAGCGCCCTGTGCTTGTCATGCAGATGTTCCAACGCCTTGAATTGGGCGCTGTTTGGATATAGCTTATATGTGCCGCGTCTTTGATCCATCTGGGTCAAGAACTTAAAGTGAACATCGAGTCCTTTCAAGGGCTTATTTGGTGAAACGACAACCTAAGCCGCCTTCACCACCACCCTGAGGCTACGCCTCTAGGATGGAGCACTAGCGGCGAAATGGTAGAAATATCCGTTTTGTATTTGATCAGTGTTCTTTTATGTTTAGAAGTGCGTGCTAGCAGAAGGTATGCTGATAAACGTTGATCATTTTTTGATAGCCGCCGTTTCTAGGTTGAAAGCGCAGCATCTATTGGTAGAGCGTCCCGCTAAAATTAAGACGGGTTAGTCTTGAAACGTATGTAGTTTTAATCGCAGAGTTCTTAACCAGAAGGGCTGTTTGCCATTTTTTTTGATTAACCCGCATTGTCGCGCAGCACACGCAGTGGCACGATATCAAGAGCCTTTGCATGTGTTGCGATTAGATTAACGCGTGGTGCGCAACCTTCGTCATGTGCTTGCAAGAAACGGGCCGCGCACAAACACCAGTGATCTCCGGGTTTGAGGCCTGGAAACCCATAGTCCGGGCGAGGTGTGCTTAAGTCATTTCCAACATATTTTGAAAAAGCCAGAAACTCTTCGGTCATGATTGCGCAAACGGTATGACTACCTTCGTCCTGATTGCATGTATTACATGAGCCATCACGGAAAAATCCAGTTATTGGGTCCGTGGAGCATAAAGCCAGATTGGTTCCCAAAACGTTTATGGCATCTGCTCTCTTCATCATTCTGGAATAGTTGCACGTTCTCCATGGACGGTGCAATTGGAACATTACGACGTAAGCTGACTTTTTCGATTGACGGAAGATGTTAAAGCGGAGCAGTAATTGACAATATGAAGACAATTTTTGAACCATCCCGCCAAGTTGAAGTCGTACACGAAACCGAAGTACTAGTTGTTGGATCCGGCCCGGGCGGTCTGTCTGCCGCTTTGGCAGCTGCGCGAGCTGGCGTCGAGGTAACACTCGTTGAACGTTTTGGATGCTTTGGGGGTAATATCACTGTTGTCGGTGTCGAAGGCATGCACTGGTACCGCCATGAAAAAACCGTCGAATCGATGGGTATTCCGAAAGAATTTGAGGACGCCGCCAAAGACGCCGGTGCGGCTGTGCCAGAAAGCCAATCGCTAAGTTATGAGATCGACAGTGAAGGTTTCAAGCTGGTAGCGGACTGTTTGATCGAACAGGCTGGGATCCATCCGATGCTGCACAGGCAATTCGTAGCGCCAATTATGGAGGGAAACTCCATCGTTGGAATCATTACTGAGTCCAAGGCTGGTCGCGAGGCTATTCTAGCCAAACGCATCATTGATGCTACTGGAGACGCGGATGTCGCTTATCGTGCTGGCGCGCCTACAATAGCGATGCCCCGCGAGGATATGATGGCGGCATCGGTAATGTTCCATCTTGCCGGTGTGGACAAGGCAAAATTTATGGACGGGATCAAGGCAGATCCACAGACATATGCTGATTGGGGTGGCGGTGGAGAGTGGAATATCGAAACATCCGGTAAAGAAGACGGGATGTTTTCACCTTTTCTTGGGAAGCCTTTTGCGCAGGCAATTAAGGCTGGTATAATCCCGCCACATCTCAATACGATAGCGGGTACATGGGGGGCAATGCACGACTCTGGTGAGTTGACATATATGAACCTAGTGCATCTGGACGGGATTGATGGAACTGATCCAAACAGTCTTACTTTTGGTGAAATGGAAGGGCGACGTCAGGCCATGCTCGCGATTGAGGCATTGAAGCGGTTCACCCCTGGATGTGGCAAGGCTCGATTGCGAAACTTTGGTATGAGCTTAGGCATTCGTGACACACGCAAAGTGGATACCGCTTATCGGATACGAGAACTGGATGTCCGCGAGCAAGGGCGCTTCGAAGACTCCATTGGAATTTTCCCTGAATTTATCGACGGATATGGGGTGCTTATCCTGCCAACCACGGGACGGTATTTTGAGGTTCCTTACAGAAATCTTTTACCAAAAAAGATTAAAAACCTCTTGGTTTCAGGCCGAGCAACTGGAGCTGAGCGTATTGCGCACGCTGCCACGCGAAACATGGCATGCTGTGCTGTGATAGGACAGGGTGCGGGCGTCGCGGCTGCAATGTCAATTAAACAGCGGAGCCGCGACCTTGATCAGATGGACGTCGCAGACATACAGAACGAATTGAAACGCCAAGGCGCTCGTGTCCACTAGTTGATTCCATAAAATCAGTCAGCCAAAGTGTTTTCAGCGATTTTTCTAAACATTTCGACGTACTTGGCATGAACGCCGTTTTCTCGAAACTTCATGTCGCTAGCATTGCATGCTATTACGATGCCGCGTGGCCGATTTACGTAGAGATATTGTCCGTAAATGCCGCGACCGAGGAATTCGCCCTCAGCCGCATCAGTGGGAATCCACCATTGATAGCCATAGTTTATCTTTCCTCGCTCGGTGTTAGCGCTGGCCTGGGTACTTTCAGCGACCCATTGGGCTGGCACGACCTGCAAACCGTTGAATGACCCATTTTGCAGAAACATCTGACCGAAGCGGGCATAATCACGAGTGCTTAAGTTGAGACCCCCAAGGACGAAAGCCACGCCCGTTCCGTCGACGATGTAGTAAGGGGATTGCTCAAGGCCTAGCGGGCGGATGATTTTTTCAGACAAGAGGGAGGGAATATCTCGCCCGGTTGCGCCACGAATTACCATGCCGAGAACATGGGTATCAATAGACACATATTTCCACTGACTTCCAGGTTTGGTGAATGTCTCTTTTAGGGACTCAGCAAATACATCCATCGATCCTCCAAGTGCTAGATTTCGACTCATCCGGTTTATGTCAGAGTTAAAGGCACTGTAGTCCTCGTCAAAGGTAACCCCTGACGACATTTGTAGCACGTTTAAGATTGAAGATTTATCGTAGGCGGTGCCCTGCAGAGACTTCGCATATTTGATTACAGGATCGTTAAGTGCTGCAATATATCCTTCTTCAACAACAACCCCAAGAAGCGCTGACAAAAATGATTTGGCGACGGAAAACGACATGCGCCTGTCGGTTTCCTTAGTACCTTGATAATAACTCTCATGTACCAAAGCGCCGTCTTTTAAGATCACAAGTGCCGTGACAGACCTTTCCTGAGTCCAACGGGTCAGCGCTTCTGAGGATTGTATTTGCGGTCCGGCTTCCAAAATAGATACTGGCCCGGATCCGCGGTTCACCTCTTTATGTGGGAAAGCAAGGTTCATATTTGAAAAATTGGCTACGATCTTATCCTCGTCGTACAGAGTTACAACAGAGTATAGTCTGCTAATTTCATCGCTTTTCCAAACGTAGATGATCGCCAAAGTAATGATTATTGTTAATAGGCTGCGTCCCATCCATTTGTAAAAAGTTCTCATTAATCGTCTCTCCCCTTGGCGGCGAAATGTGCAAATCTTGCATTGAACGCGCAAGATTGACGTTGGGGAAGCCCAAAGAAGCCCAATAACTTGGAATTGATCGTCAAACCAAATCACCCCGCATAGATGTCAGGCTTACCTTCAAAACGGTCGCATTGTATTGTGCCTAGGTGTGGTTCTTGAGTTTCTTTAGCGCTCTCTGTTTCATTTAAATTAGCGCCCTTTTTTGTACTTCTGAGGAAATTTCTATTGAATTATTACGTGACGTATAAGGCTTGCTAGTACTGTCAATTACACAAAGGGGCCGTCGAACTTGGCTGTGGCAACCAACCAAATTATAGGTGCTGGGTGCAACGAAACGATGCAAAGTGCACGAGCAAGTCAAGAAGCTCTGGTTAGATTTAACGAAGGCTCAGCACAGGGTTCATGCTGTCAATCGCACAGCATATTTGAAGTGCTGTTTTAGCTTCTCCGCCATTATAATGTTTAGGTTGCCGTCGACCATTATTATTTTCAGATGTCACCTCGTTATTAAATGGCATCGCGAAGAGGCTACCTCACTTGAACCTGTTTATAAGTTGCTGAAGTCTGGATCCAGGCTCTTGGGCTGATGACTCAGTCAACGGTTCTGATTTTGTTTTGCTCAAATTAAATGAATTCGATTTGGACGAATGGGAAGGGGTGACGCGCAGGGCAACAGCATTCATAAATCGTCCACTATCTCCGCTAGCTAAATGTGGAGCACCCTCTGACAGCCCACGGAAAAGATCGTCTAGCCAGTCGGCATCTACTCTTGGGAAATCTCGCAGAACGTAACCGGAAACAGCATTTTTATCGCCGGGGTGACCAATGCCCAAGCGAACTCTGCCATACTTTGGGCCGATATGTTGGTGAATGGAGCGCAGGCCGTTGTGGCCAGCGTGGCCACCGTCAATCTTGACCCGACATTTGCCAGGTGCAAGGTCGAGTTCATCGTGAAACACGGTGACGTCCGAACTCGCTAGCTTGTAAAATCGCATCGCTTCGCCGACCGACTGTCCGGACAGATTCATAAATGTTTCAGGCTTAAGCAACATTACCTTTTCTGATCCAAGGTGGCCTTCAGTTACCACGGCCTGAAATTTTCCTTTCCATGGGCCAAAATCATAGTCCTTTGCAATTTGTTCGATTGCCATGTAGCCGATATTATGCCGATTTTTCGCATACTTGGCTCCAGGATTTCCCAGCCCTACAAAGAGTTTCATGATGTACCTTAGGGGTAATTGAACGAATATGATCTATAGGCGGCGGACACTTGTAAATCAATCAATGACATTATGGGAGTTATATGTGCGTGTCAGTTTCTTCACATTAAAGCGTAATGTACGAACTGTCATACTAGCCCGTGGAGATTAAATAATAATTAAGTCGTTGCGCAAGAATAACTGTGCAAAGAAAGAGTGAAGCTGCGTTTAACTGCCTCCGCCTAGACCATCCAAGTCAAGAAATAATGAAGTGTTTTGAGGCTTAAACTGGGATATTTGAGACGAGAAAATTCGTTTTTAATCAACCTAAGCTTAGATGCGCCTAACATTAGATCCCATGACTTCAATTGATAGTTTCGCAGGCTGAGATCCTCAAAATGATTGTGGAGCTGGTTCTGCTGTTTGGAAGCGCATGTGCCAATTAAGTCATTAAAAATCGTTGGTTTCCCGCGGACCAAAAATAAGTTTAATTCAGCCACTCCGATCGTGCCCCTCCCAATATTAGCTTCGTTCAGATGAACAAAAAAGCGGCGCCCTAGTCGGACGCCGCGTATGGGAACGGTGTTATGGTCCGAATTTTATTCTTCGGCAGCTTCAGCTTCCTCTGAGACTTCTACAGTCTCGGTTTCTGCTTCGTCATCAGCTGAACGTAGGCTCGACGGGGCGGAGATGTTGGCGATAACAAAATCACGGTCGATCGATGGTTTTGCTCCATCAGGTAGCTTTACATCGGAAATATGGACAATATCGCCCACATCCAAACCTGCCAGATCGACAACGATTTGCTCTGGAATATCACCAGCAGTAACGTTTAGTTCGACTTCTGGGCGCACGACGGTCAAAACACCGCCTTTTTTGATACCCGGAGCTTCTTCTTCGTTAATAAATTCAACGTGAATGAATATATTAATTTTCGAAGTTCGGCGCAGGCGAAGCAGGTCGATGTGCGTTGGAAGGTCTTTGACCACGTCACGTTGTACGTTGCGGCAGATTACACGAACGTCCTCAATGCCATCGATCTTAAGGTTCCAAAGGGTTGACAAAAAGCGACCAGCTTTAAGTTTCTTTAACAAAACGTTGAACGGAATTTGGATAGCTTGAGGATCGGCTTCCCCACCATAAACTACCCCAGGAACGTAACCATTGCGACGCGCTTGACGAGCGGCGCCCTTGCCTGTCCCCGTACGTGCTTCAGCGTGAAGATCAGGAATCTGACCAGCCATATTGAATACTCCATAAATTAGGCGAAGATCCTCCAAGGCTGTATCTTCGCATTAAGTCGCGCTGATACACCCAGACTTAAGATATGAAAAGAGGTGAATTGGCGCATATTCAATGTTTTAATCACCCTATTGTTCGAAATCTAACAACTTACATGTTGTGGCACGTCTCAGTGAGCGGAGGACATCCAGTTTTACATTTTGTTGTAATAACAACTGGGCAAACCAGATCTTGTTAAACGGCTTCGGAAGAGGCCGATTTGGTCGAGTTTATTCTTGGTAGAGACATGAGCATAAGACGTAATGAACATAAAACGAGGTGTATTGCATAAAGTTTCCAGCACGAGGAGCAGGTCGTTATCATGGAAAGTGCCTTGTTTTTGTTGCGTCGTTTATTTTTACAGGCAGGCTCGGATGTAGCTGCATATGTCGTGCTTGGGAATTTTGAAGTTTACGCCTGACGGCACTCATAACCGCTGATGCAATGTGTGGTGAAACATTTATGACATAGGGTGCCTTAAAGGTCGTTGCGTAATACGGGATTTCAATTTTAATCCTTCCAAGCGTTTAAACGTGACATTAATTCGCTAGTGATCAAATCTGCCAACGTCCTTCAAATCCCTCAGGTATTAGAAGAATATCTTTGTCTAGCTCCTCGATCCTACGTCGGCCACAAAGGGCCATTGAGGTATCAAGTTCTTTTTGGATCACCTCGAGTGATTTTGTGACGCCGGCTTCTCCCATCGCGCCCAAACCATAGATGAAAGATCGTCCAATGTATGTACCTTTCGCTCCCATTGCCATCGCTTTGAGAACGTCCTGACCTGAGCGAATTCCGCTGTCAATATGCACTTCGATTTGATCGCCGACGGCTTGGAGGATAGACGGTAGGGCTCGAATTGAGCTGAGTGCCCCATCGAGCTGCCGGCCGCCATGATTGGAGACGATAATTGCATCTGCTCCAACTTTGAGCGCCATTTTAGCATCTTCAGCATCAAGAATACCCTTGATGATAAATTTCCCTCCCCACATTTCCTTGAACTTGGCTATTTGAGCCCAGCTTAAAGAGGGGTCAAAAGCTTCCGCGGTCCAAGATGATAACGAACTGCTATCTTTGACGCCGGCTGCATGCCCAACAATATTTCCAAAGAATTTCCGTTTTGTGCCAAGCATGCCAATTCCCCATTGTGCTTTGGTCATCATGTTTGCAATGGATTTTGCGGTGAGCTTAGGCGGGGCACTGAGACCATTTTTGATGTCTTTGTGGCGCTGCCCCATTATCTGTAAATCCACCGTTAAGACGATTGCGGAGCAACGAGCGGCTCGGGCGCGTTCAAACAGTCGGCGCATGAAATCTTCGTCTTTCAACGTGTATACTTGAAACCAAAAGGGTTTAGTCGTGTGTTTGGCTACATCCTCGATCGAACAAATGGACATGGTAGATAAGGTGAATGGCACGCCAAATTTTTCGGCAGCACGAGCGGCTTTAATTTCGCCGTCTGCGTGCTGCATACCAGTTAGTCCAACCGGAGCAAGCGCCACTGGCATCGCGACACTCTCACCTATCATTTGCGTTGCCGTCGATCGTCCGGTCATATCTACCGCTACACGCTGGCGTAGATAAATATCATCAAAGTCAGACGTATTTTCCCGGAAGGTTTTTTCTGTCCAACTTCCAGATTCCGAGTAGTCGTAAAACATGCGTGGAACACGACGTTTATAGATACGCTTTAGATCGTCTATGCAGGTTATTACTGGCATTTTAAATTACTTTCTCTTTAGATTGTAATATCTTTGACAAACATAGCGTGTGGCAAAGAATAAGCTTCGTGAAACCGGCCGCTGTGTGACGTATTGACTTAGGCCATGTAAAAACCGTTGTGATCGAGTACACGCGACGACCCCAATTAGATCATTTCAACATTACCTGAATAAACTTCTACAATGTGCCTGTCTGCCGCTGTCGTGAGTGCTGCAATCTCAGTTCGCTGTGCCTCATCCAAAATTTCCTCGTTTGATGCATTGGCAATCGCTTTAAGTGCGTCATCACGAGCCTCCTCAAACGCGCCTCGCCGGTTGGACGCTTCGTAATCGTCGCGGCCCTTGCGTTGAAAGATATGAGGTACAAATTGATCCCTGCATCCTTTGACTGTGTGATTGCTATCTAAGAAATGCCCCCCGACGGCAACTTGCATCATTTCGCCAAAATTAAGCGCTTCGTCATTTAACTCGGGCGTGCGAAGGAAACGGCGTATCATCGCACCAATTTCATTGTCGAGTACGGCCTGAACTGGACTAAATACAGTGGCGCACTCTAGCTGACCGACGCCACCCATAATGTCAGCGCCGGACAAAGCGACGGTTTGCATCAGCAATGCCCGCTCGGACATGGATTGGTGGTCTGCATCAGGAGTGTCAGAGCCAGAACCGTAAGTGTGAGCCATAAGTCCGTAGCCGTGTTTTACCATCTGGATTGAGAGCGATGCAGCCTGCATTGCCTCGACGCTGGATTGCAGTGCGCTGCCAGTGCGCATGTCAAGCGCGAACATCAATGGCGTGGCAATGATGGGCAGCCCCGGTGACAGCACATGCGCCATGGTGATCATCCCAACAATTTCGGCCACCGCCATTAGGGTAAGTGATGGCGCAGAGAGTGGAGCAGTGCCGCCAGCACTCGGTAGCGAACAAGCATGCACTGGAACGCCATATTTCCCACAGGCAATAATGACCTCCGTATCCATGTACTTAAATTCAAGTGGCGAAAAGGAACATGTTATAGTGCTTGTTGAGGGACGCGATCGTAGTTGCTCTTCGCCGCCTGCGGCAATCGCAGCGATCTTGAGCAGGTAATCGATATTTTCTTTTTGGTAAGGTTGCATCCAGACATGTTTCCGCGTTCCGGCAGAGATGCGAGCGTAGGAATGAATGTCGGCGGTCACCTCAGGTACACCATGTACGAAGGGGTGTGCTATGAAGCCAACTTGATCCAAACTATCCGCTACGGCGGCGATTTCACTGGCTGCGGTTAAATCCATGTTGCGGTACGATGCGTCTCGTGGGTCGATGTAACCGTGTCCGCCAGTGCCAGTCCGCAAAATGAAACCGCTATCTGGGCGTGGTAGTGGCACGTCAAACTGTCGAGCCTTTCCGGCCAGTGTGGTCGATTTGGGCGTCTGCGCGAGTGCTTCTTTGATAAGTGCGCGTGGCATTTTGAGACGTCCTGCCTCGATACCTTCGCGCGCGCCGGCTTTAAGCAGAGCTTTCTTTGCCTGCGGATGCACAATCATAACGCCGTAATCTTCGAGCAGGCGCATTACGCGTTCTTTAAGAAATCCCATTCGATCGCTGTCCAGAAATCCAAAACTGGCGCGAGCGCCGATCACGTGCTCCATAGAGAACGCATTTGCTCCAGCACGGCTGATCGGGGGGTTTTTACGCCCCCTTCGTTTACGATAAGGTTTTTTGTCGGCATCCCTAATACTCGCGTCCATCTCTGATCCCCCTTTGGCGAAAGACGAGTTGGCACACACCGATTCCGCTCACTGCCTGCCGACTTGAGCGTGTTTACGATAGCGACAGAGCTTGTGTGATCAAGGAAAATATCAGGCGGCGTGCGCACCGTCTGCGAGGGACCTCACGAAGTCGAGTACTTCGGATACAGGTTTACCGGAGGCGATTTGACTTACGATTGCGGAACCAACCACCGCGCCATCCGCTACGGAAGCGATCTTTCGGGACTTCTCTGGCGTGTTGATACCAAAGCCGACAATAACTGGTAAGTCGGTGCTTGATTTGATGCGAGATACTTCGGGGCCTACATCGTTAGCCTGCGCTTCTGCTGCGCCTGTAATTCCTGTTATCGACACGTAATAAACGAACCCTGATGTGTTTTGCAGCACTTTGGGCAGGCGCTTATCATCGGTTGTTGGCGTGGCAAGTCGAATAAAATTCAGGCCTGCGGCCTGTGCTGGAATGCACAGTTCACAATCTTCTTCTGGGGGCAGGTCTACAACAATCAGACCATCAATTCCGGCTGTTTTGGCGTCCGCAAGAAACTGATTTACTCCCCGGTTATAGATTGGGTTGTAATAACCCATCATTACGATGGGGGTTGAGTCATCGGATTTGCGGAACTCGGTCGCCAAATCAAGTGTTCTTTGCAGTGTCATGCCACCGTCGAGTGCTCGCTGCCCTGCTTGCTGAATAGTTGGCCCATCCGCCATGGGGTCAGTAAATGGCAATCCAAGCTCGATAATGTCTACACCGGCGCCGGGCAATCCTTTTACTAAGTTCAAACAAGTGTCATAATCAGGATCACCGGCCATTATATAAGCGACAAAAGCCTTCTTATTGGCAGCCTGAAGTTCTTTAAATTTGGCGTCGATACGTGTCATCAACTAATCCTTATATTTTATCTTTGTTTCGGTGGGCGAGCTCCACAAATGCGCGGTTCTCTATATTGAGAGAGTGTTCTTGCTGTTTTATTCTACTACCCACATGCGCGCGCCTGATAACTTCGGCACGTTCTGTCACACTTTTCTTGTTCTTTCGATGCTGTTTCATAGATTAAAATCTGCCAGCCGGAATACTTTGGCTCAAGGAAAACTGACAAGGTGGGGCTTATTTGGCTCAGTACGCCTCGTGTAGGACCTATTTTTGCAAGAAATTTGGGTACGAGTGCGAGTTTCCAGCACCCGTATTAATGGTGTTTATAATAGTTGTTAGGATGTAATGTGGACTGATCGTGCCGTCGCGATTTTTGGATGCAGACTTAGCTGGAAATGTCGTCGAAAGACATTGATCAAGCCCCTTTTGCGCATCAGACTTCGTCGCCATGGTGCTGGCACTGCGGTCGAGAGGCTTGATGGAATTCACAACAGATCCTGATTACGTGCAATGGAAACACACTGCTTGCGTCATCCTCTAACACTGCATATTAGCACAACGAGGGTGAGTTGGGAGGTCGAGATGGGTTTTAAAATGGGGATAGTGGGACTGCCTAATGTGGGCAAATCAACACTATTCAACGCGTTGACCAGAACGGCAGCTGCACAGGCGGCAAATTTCCCGTTTTGTACTATTGAGCCAAATATTGGCGAAGTTGGCGTGCCTGATGCGCGGTTGGATCGTTTGGCTGTAATAGCCCAGTCAAAGCAAATAATTCCGACGCGAATGACCTTCGTTGATATTGCTGGCCTCGTCAAAGGCGCGAGTAAAGGTGAGGGATTGGGAAATCAATTTCTAGCAAATATCCGTGAAGTTGATGCTATTGCTCATGTACTGCGTTGTTTTGAAGATGGTGACGTTACGCATGTTGAGGGGCGTGTAGATCCCGTCGCTGACGCGGAGACCATCGAAACCGAACTTATGCTGGCGGATATTGAAAGTATCGAGAAGCGATTGCAAGGTTTAGTGCGCAAGGTAAGGGGTGGTGACAAGGAAGCGATCCAGCAAGAGCGACTGCTAAAAGAAGCGATGGCAGTGTTAGAAGATGGGCGACCAGCGCGTGTGATCGATGTAAATGACGAGGACGCCAAAGCGTGGAAGATGCTTCAGTTATTAACGACGAAACCCGTGTTATTTGTTTGTAACGTGGGTGAGGCAGAAGCCGGAAACGGTAACGAGTACTCGGCAAAAGTTGCTTCGATGGCGTTAGAGCAGGGCAACAGTCACGTTATCATCTCAGCTCAGATCGAAGAAGAAATCAGTCAACTGGAAGATGGCGAGGCGTCCATGTTTTTGGATGAAATGGGACTTCAAGAAGCCGGGTTGGATCGTCTGATCCGCGCGGGCTACGAGCTTTTGCACTTGGAAACTTATTTCACGGTGGGTCCCAAAGAGGCTCGCGCATGGACTATCCGCAAAGGAACGCTGGCACCTCAGGCCGCTGGAGTTATCCATGGAGATTTTGAGAAAGGTTTCATCCGCGCAGAGACCATCACATATGACGATTTCATCGCTAACAATGGTGAGCAGGGTGCCAAAGAGACTGGTAAAATGCGTGCTGAGGGCAAGGGCTATCAAGTGAAAGACGGTGACGTCCTACATTTCCTTTTTAATACTTGAGAGGCGTCATAGCCTGCGACAGACTAAAAAAGTTGATTCAGGAGTCAAAACGCGGTGAAGCTGCTGCGCACTGAATAGAAGTGCCTCCAACAAGCTTAATACTGCGTGAAAGTGGAGTTCGAGACAGTGTCATTTGTGCTCTTGGTCGAGCAAACCTTGAACGGGTTACAATTCGGCGTAATGCTTTTCCTAATGGCTGCTGGGCTAACGTTGATTTTTGGGGTCATGGGTCTCATCAATTTGGCGCACGGATCATTTTACATGATTGGAGCCTTTGCGGCAGCGGCTGTTGCCAGTGCTACAGGCTCATTCGTGCTGGCGTTGATTGGCAGTTTTATTGCTGCGGCAATAGCTGGCGTAATCGTCGAGGTAACCGTTATTCGGCGGCTTTACGATCGTAATCATCTTGATCAAGTTCTAGCCACTTTCGCGCTCATCTTGATCTTCTCAGAAGGTACACGCTGGGCTTTTGGGTCTTTTCCCCTGTTTTTAGACAAACCGGCGTGGTTATCAGGGACAGTGATGCTGCCATTCGGTATTGAGTACTCGCTTTATCGACTTTCTATCATCCTCGTTGGATTGCTGATCGCCGCCGGTTTATTCTGGATGATTACTTGTACCCGGGTCGGAATTCAGATTCGGGCAGGCAAAAATGATCGGGAGATGATTGCAGCACTTGGGGTCAACATCTCCGTATTGTACACTCTTGTCTTTGCGTTTGGTGCGGCATTAGCGGGTTTTTCTGGTGCGATGATCGGTGCAATTCAGTCGGTTCAGGTTGGCATGGGCGAGCCAGTCCTAATCCTAGCCTTTGTTGTTATAGTGATTGGTGGAATTGGCTCGATAAAAGGGGCGTTGGTTGGGGCAATCCTTGTCGGGCTGACTGATACTCTTGGTCGGTTGTTGCTGCCTACAGCATTTGGTATCTTTTTGGATACAGCTTCGGCCGCATCCGTCGGATCGTCTTTGGCGTCTATGGCAATCTACATTCTTATGGCAGGCGTCCTGCTGTTTCGACCATCTGGTTTATTTGGGGAGGCTTGATTGCAGCGCGAAAAGACGATCAATATTTTATTTCTGATTGTGCTGGCAGCATTTCCCTTGTGGGCGTGGAGTGTTGACGAGCCGTTTTTGATCACCTTGACCACACGAGCGGTTATATTCGCAATCGCAGGAATTGGACTTAATTTTGCTCTTGGTTTTGGTGGCCTGGTGAGCCTTGGACACGCTGCGTTTTTTGGCATTGGTGGTTACGTCATGGGTATCCTAGCGTTCCATACACAAACCTATTCACCGCTAATGGAGTGGCCGCTTGTCATCAGTGGTACAAACCAAATGCCTTTGATCTGGGGCGCGGCAATTGTGATTTCAGCTTTGGTCGCCTTGGTCATGGGTGCGCTTTCGTTGCGCACAACTGGCGTGTATTTCATTATGATCACATTGGCATTTGCCCAGATGTTTTATTACTTTGCTATTTCTTGGCCAGCATATGGCGGTGAGGATGGCCTGTCGATTTACGTTAGAAATCGTTTTCCTGGTTTGAACACAATGGATCCAATACAATTTTATGTCATATGTTTTACTTGGCTGTTATGCGTTCTTTTCTTGGTTCAACGTGCGTCTCGAGCGCCTTTTGGAATGTTTTTGAGTGCTGTTCGGCAGGATCCAGCGAGGGTGCAAGCTGTCGGGCAGGCGCCTTATCGGCTGTCGTTGGTCGCGTTCACAATTTCGGGTGCAATCACGGGCCTGGCTGGAGCGTTATTTGCTGATCTCAACAGGTTTGTAAGTCCTGCCATGTTTTCCTGGCAGGTGTCTGGTGAGATTATGATTTTTGTCATTCTTGGAGGCGTAGGTCGGGTGTTTGGACCGGTGGCAGGAGCAGTTCTATTCATAATGCTTGAGCATTTCTTGGGTGGTTTGAGTAATTTTTGGCACATCTATTTGGGAGCGATCCTTTTGGGTGTAGTACTTTTTGCTCGAGGGGGACTATTTGGTATTATCGCAGGGCGCGAGATTGCGCATGATTGAACCGATCCTGCGGGCACAAGGTATTAACAAGTCCTTTGGGGCTGTGGTGGCCAGCAAAAATATTTCGCTGGACCTGAAAGTTGGAGAGATCCATGCATTGATCGGACCAAATGGTTCCGGAAAGTCTTCGTTCATTCGGCAGATTGCTGGTGACTTGAAGCCAGACGCTGGTCAAGTGCATTTTAACGGTCTGGATGTCACAAGTTTATCTGTTGCTGCTCGGGCGCGTATGGGTATGGGGCGGACATTTCAGATTTCTTCATTAGCCATGGATTATACTGTGTTGCAGAACGCTATGCTCGGGGTGTTAGGGCGCAGAGGCGGCGTATACCGCTTTTTTCGTCCCGTAATGCGAGATGATTATTTGCTTAGCAATGCAAGGGTGGCGCTTAGACAGGTCGACTTGCAAGATTGTGAAAAAACACGCACAGCAGACCTTTCGCACGGTCAGAGACGTCAGCTGGAGGTGGCTGTAGCTCTAGCTTTGCAGCCCAAAGCCTTTTTAATGGATGAGCCGATGGCTGGGCTTGGCGTAGAGGGAACGCACGCACTGGTACAGCTTTTAGAAACACTAAAGCAAAGGGCCCCAATACTGCTGGTAGAGCACGATATGGATGCGGTATTCGCGCTTGCCGACAGGATAAGTGTGTTGGTTTATGGAGAAATTATTGCGACGGGCTCAGCTGATGATATCCGCAGCAATTCTTTGGTACGCAATGCTTATCTTGGCGAGGAGTCGTAAGCATGAGCCTTTTAAAGCTTTCCAATGTCAGTGCTTTTTACGATGCCAGCCAAGCTTTGTTTGACGTATCCTTATCTGTGGAAGCGGGTGAGGTAATCGCTTTGATGGGCCGAAATGGCATGGGCAAGTCGACGACGGTCAAAGTAATCTGTCGGATGTTGGCGCATCGTGACGGGCAAGTTCTTTTGGATGGTCAGGAAATGACTGGTTGGCGCAGCCATCTTGCTGCCCGGGCTGGCATCGGCTTAGTGCCGGAAGGACGTCGTTGTTTTTCAAATCTCACAGTTCGGGAGAACTTAATTGCAGTGGCTAGGCCGGGTGCGTGGAGTCTTAAAAGCGTTGCAGCCTTGTTCCCAAGGCTGCGGGAGCGCCAGCATCAAGGTGCCGCCTCGTTGTCTGGAGGTGAACAGCAGATGTTAGCGATAGGGCGTGCGTTGATGACCAATCCCCGAATACTTATTTTAGACGAGGCGACGGAGGGGCTTGCGCCTTTAGTACGGCGAGAAATTTGGATCGCAATCGCAAGACTAAAAGTGGAGACGGGTATGGCGATTGTTGTGGTCGACAAATCAATCAAAGAGCTCGCCAAAGTAGCGGATAAGGCTGTGATTCTTGAAAAGGGCATCAACGTTTGGAATGGTAAATTTTCTGAACTCACTCCTGCAGTTACGGACCCATATCTAGGTGTCTGATTAGGTCGTCAGTGACTGGCCTTACATGAGCTGGGATTTTATGGGATTTATGCGAGCTCTTTTAAATGAGATCGTTCGTAGAAGTCCTTAGTGCCAACGAATCATACAATTCTTTAAACAACGGCAACGTTAAAGCATCAGTATCTCGAAGATTCTTGCTGAAAAATTACTTGTTAAAAATTTAAATGGGATTTTATGGGAATTTTTTTATAAGTTCTTAATTCCTAAATATAGAGTAAAAATAATCATAAAATACTATATATTGTAATAAGAAAGATATTATTTGGCTTTTCATAGAAAGAGTGAGTACATTTAAATGGAGAGAGGCGATAAAACATAAAAATTTTTGTTGATTTCCATGAATTCCCATGTCATCCCTTTACGCACGATAGGTTAGGGATTTCAGGGGCAACAAGACCCCAAAGATAAAATCAGAGTCAGGTTTCATACAGGCGCCCTCATTTATCAAACTAGAGAGATCCGGCGCGCGGGCAAGCAGACATCCCCCCAGGTGGCGCGCGCAGCTGGACACCCCGTTAAGACGGGACGAGGGCGGCGGTTGATCAGTGGCAGCAGATCAACCGCCGTTTCCCGTCTAGAGAGTTTGAAACTTAAGATTGGGTGGGAAAGGGACCGGCTAGGTAGTGGCACGCAGGTTCAGAGGTGAAAGCGACCACAAGGTCGACATGAAAGGCAGGGTGTCTATCCCAGCCTCTTTCCGACGTGTCATCGAGAATTGCGATCCTGATTGGACCGATGGTTTACTCCCACGTCTCATACTCGTTTATGGTGGTACCACACGCGACTACGTTGAGGGCTTTACAATTAAAGCCATGGATGAAGTCGATGAGAAAATAAGCAAGTTTCCAAGAGGTTCAGCCAAACGCAAATCCATGGAGCGTCTGTATTCTGCACAATCGATGGAGATCGTTCTTGATGATACGGGCCGTATTGTATTACCGGTAAGGCTGCGTGAAAAAATTGGTCTCGACGGATTGGCTCGTTTCGTTTCGTCTGGAGACACTTTTGAAATTTGGAACCCGGAAAGCTATGATGCATCGATTGATGCGCTAGACGAGGATGGGTTCAATCCTGATCTAGATCCGTCAGTATATCTCGACGGCGACGTCGGTTGAGGCTGTGGTAGAGACCGCACATATCCCTGTCCTGATCCAATCAATTTTAGTTCACTGTGCGCCGATCAAGGGGCGTTGGTTGGACGGTACATTTGGAGCTGGTGGCTATACCCGATCCTTGATCGAAGCTGGGGTCGATAAGGTCTACTGTGTGGATCGCGACCCGCTAGCATTTGAGATGGCTAAGTCTTGGATTGGTGAATACGGTGATCAGGTGGAGCTAGTTGAAGGTGTGTTTTCGAAGCTCGACACTTACGCACGAGCATTGGACGGGGTTGTTTTAGATCTCGGTGTCAGCTCTATGCAACTCGATCGGGCTGAGCGGGGATTTTCTTTTATGAGAGATGGGCCGTTGGATATGCGGATGAGTCAAAGTGGTATTTCTGCGGCAGATCTTGTCAACGACGCTAGTGAAACTGAACTCGCAAATATTTTGTTTTACTTTGGCGAAGAGCGCGCGAGCCGCAGGATTGCTCGGGCAATAGTCAGGGTGCGAACAACGCATCCGATAAAGACAACTCTGCAGTTAGCTGAGATCGTCGAAGGCTGTTTGCCACGCGTCAAACCTGGTCAGAGCCATCCGGCGACCCGAAGTTTTCAAGGACTTCGAATTGCGGTCAATGACGAATATGGGGAACTGTTGCGTGGGCTCATGGCGGCCGAACGAGCGTTGAGACCCGAGGGTTTTCTGGCGGTCGTAACATTTCACTCGATTGAGGATCGTATGGTTAAGCGTTTTATGCAAGCTCGGGCTGGACGTAAGGGTAATGCGAACCGCTATGCCCCAGATGTGGCGAGAGAAGTTCCTGCGTTCAATTTGATTACACGGAAGGCGCTTGGGCCGGACGAAATGGAAGTCTTTGGAAATCCGAGGGCGCGTTCTGCCAAGCTGCGCATAGCGCGGCGCACCGATGCTCCAGCAGGACAGATTTCTGGCAGTGATATTGGAATGCCCATACTAGGAGGACGAGGCTAATGCGCACAATTTTGTTAGTTTTGACCGCCATGGCGGTCATTGGTTTAGCTGTTTGGGCGTATCAGGAGAATTACAGAACGCAACATGCGACCGTTGAAACGGAACGTTTGCAGCGTCAAATAGGCGAAGCGAGATCCCGACTTGCGATGCTGAAGGCGGAATGGGCCTACCTGAACCGCCCAGAGCGGTTGCGCGACCTCGCAGAGATCAATTATTATGATTTGCAACTATTGCCTCTTCGCCCAGAGCAGTTTGGCAAAATTGATCAGGTGGCATATCCGCCTACCGGATTGGTATTTGATCTAAGTGATGCTGTGGATGTCTCGAGCCAAGGGGACTGGCCATGATCCGCAAACCTCTGCGCCCACTTGCGTCAATACTTAGAGCCCGTGACAAGGGCGAAAACCCGGATGTAATTGAACGCGAGAATATAAGGCAGCGTCATGAAGAAATGCGCGACACGGGGCGCGCTCGTGCCGAAGGACGGCTTTTCATTATGGCGATTTTGTTTTTTGGCGCTTTTATCACCGTCGGTGCACGGATGGGTATAGTCAGTTATTCCGAGGCCGTTGAACCACGTACGAGTTATTCAGTCAGTAAGATCGTAGCACAACGAGCAGATATTGTTGATCGTAAGGGGCGTATCCTTGCCACCAATCTTGAAACCAATTCGCTTTATGCCCAGCCGCACCACATGATTGATAAAGAACGTGTGGCTACGGAATTGGTCGCTATCTTTCCAGAGCTGGACGAGGGGCGGCTGAAAAAAGACTTCACCGGCAGTCGTAAGTTCCTCTGGATAAAAAAGAAACTTAGTCCCGAACAAAAGCAAGCGGTGCACGACATTGGTGATCCTGGTCTGCAATTTGGTGCTCGAGAAATGCGCCTTTACCCAAATGGAAAGCTGGCTGCTCACGTTTTAGGCGGTGCAAGTTTTGGGAAGGAAGATGTGCACGCAGCAGAAGTGATCGGCGTTGCTGGTGTTGAAAAGCAATTTGACGCAGAACTTCGTGATCCGGCTAATGGTGGCAAAGCACTTACGTTATCCCTCGATCTTACGGTGCAAACCGCAGCTGAGCGAGTGCTACATGGCGGAATGAAGCTAATGAACGCTAAAGGTGCTGCTGCTGTCCTAATGGATGTCCATACAGGTGAGCTAATTTCACTTATTAGTCTACCCGACTTTGACCCAAATGACCGGCCTCGCCCGAAGATAAAGGGGCATGCTTCGGACAGCCCATTATTTAATCGTGCAGTGCAGGGACTATACGAGCTTGGGTCAACATTTAAGATATTCACGGCAGCTCAGGCGATGGAATTGGGGCTTGCAAGCCCATCAACCTTAATAAAGACTTCAGGGCCATTGCGTTGGGGCAAGTTCAAAATTCGTGATTTCCACTACTATGGTTCCGAATTGTCGTTGACTAAAGTTATCGTTAAGTCGTCCAATATTGGCACAGCGCGGATGGCGCAGGTTATTGGTGCAAAACGACAACAGGATTTCCTTAGGGATTTAGGCTTTTTTGATCCAACCTCGGTAGAGGTGGTTGAAGCTAGCGGAATTCAGCCGTTACTACCAAGCAACTGGTCGGAACTTTCGACGATGACAATTTCTTATGGGCATGGCCTTTCCGCTAGCCCGCTGCATCTTGCAGCAGGTTACGCAACCATCGCAAATGGTGGAACTCGCGTGTTACCGACACTGCTCAAACGGGAAACTGCTCAAGAGGGGCGACGGGTAATGTCGCAGACGAGTGCTGAGCAGGCTCGAAGAATGCTTCGCAAGGTTGTTACCGAGGGAACCGCTAGCTTCGGCGAAGTACCTGGGTATGCTGTTGGTGGAAAAACTGGCACTGCGGACAAGCCTAAAGAAAATGGGGGTGGGTACTACGATGACAGGGTGATTGCTACTTTTGCATCAATTTTTCCGATACATGCGCCGCGCTACGTGCTTGTTGTTTCACTGGATGAGCCAATTGAGACATCTGGACCTGAACCGCGCCGGACTGCTGGATGGACAGCGGTGCCAGTTGCAGCCGAAATAATCACCCGAGTAGCGCCACTTTTGGGGTTACGCCCAGACGTTGAACCTGGCCACCTGGCTGATATAACGCTAACGTCAAACTAAGCCGGAAGGGTCAAAGTAGATGGGAGCAATGGCGCGACAGCTTTCGAGTCTCGGCTTGACGGCTGCAAGAGGTGCTGACCCTGATATTCTTGGTCTAACGGTCGACAGCCGTGATGTTAAAGACGGTTATTTATTTGCTGCTCTGCCTGGTACTCAAGTGCATGGTGCCGAATTTATCAGTTATGCGGTACGTATGGGCGCCGAGGCTATTCTGACTGACGCGGAAGGGGCTCGTATCGCCAGCGAAGAGTTGGAGTCATCCGGTATCGCATTAGTTGTCGCTGAAGATCCCCGGCAAGTATTGGCGTATACTGCCGCTTTGTGGTTTGGCGAGCAGCCCGGTATAATTGCAGCCGTAACGGGCACCAACGGCAAAACTTCGGTCGCGACATTTCTTCGACAAATCTGGCAGAATCTTGGATTGGAGGCTATAAATTTGGGTACGACAGGAGTAGAAGGCGACTTTCAGGCGCCTTTACAGCACACTACTCCGGAACCGATCACACTGCACCGTACTTTGGCAGAATGTAGCCAGTATGGTATTCAATTCGCAGCAATGGAGGCGTCCAGCCATGGGCTTGCGCAAAAACGTCTAGATGGCGTCCAGCTAAAGGCTGCGGGATTCACGAATTTCACGCAGGACCACCTCGATTACCATGACAGTTTCGAGGATTATTTTGATGCAAAGGCAGGACTATTCGCGCGTGTTTTACCTGAGGGCGGTGTTGCAGTGATCAACACGGACGATTCGAGGGGTGTTGACATGGTTGCGGTTGCCAGTTCGCGAGGCCAAAAGGTTATCACTGTCGGCCGTGATGGTGCCAATCTGAACCTCCAGGGACAGCGTTTAGATAACACTGGACAGTCGATCCAATTTGCTTTTCGTGGTCGAGCTTATCAGACACAGCTGAAACTTGTTGGTGCGTTTCAGGCTGATAACGTTTTGCTGTCGGCAGGACTGGCGATTGCCTGTGGCGCGGACCCAGAGCGAACTTTTGAGGTTCTTGGTGAGCTCAAAACTGTGCGCGGTCGAATGCAATTGGCTGCGACGCGCCGAAATGGCGCTACCGTATTCGTTGATTATGCACATACGCCGGATGCAGTCGCAGTTGCGCTTCGTGCGTTACGCCCCCACGTAATGGGTAAGCTCGTGGCAATTATCGGTGCGGGTGGTGATCGCGATGCCGGAAAACGCCCATTAATGGGACGGGCGGCGGAAGAGAATGCTGACATTGTTTTCGTTACTGACGATAATCCGCGCAGCGAAAACCCAGCGTTTATCCGAAATATGGTTATGGAAGGTGCACCGGGGGCCATCGAAGTTGGAGACAGGGCCGAGGCTATTCTGCGCGCTATCGACGCTCTTGAGGCAGGAGATGCACTTCTGATCGCGGGTAAGGGGCATGAAAGTGGCCAGATCATCGGTGATGACGTTCTGCCCTTTGACGATTGTGAGCAAGCCAGCGTGGCTGTGGCGGCGCTAGATGGGGGATTAGCATGAGCCTTTGGACGTCATTTGAAGCTGCTATGGCCACCAACGGAGAAACAACGCAGGATTGGGTTTGCAATGGCGTTTCGATTGACACACGCACGATCGAACCTGGGAATTTGTTTGTAGCTTTGACGGACTCGCGTGACGGGCACGAGTTTGTTGCGGAGGCTTTTAAAAAAGGGGCAGCAGCAGCTTTGGTTAGTCGTATACCGGAGGGCCTAGAAGCAGATGCCCCACTTTTACTGGTGGATAACGTTTTGAACGGGCTTGTCGCTCTTGCGAAAGTGGGGAGAGCGCGGACTGCCGCACGCGTGGTGGCTGTTACGGGGTCGGTCGGCAAGACCTCAACCAAGGAAATGTTACGAGCTATGTTAGCTTGTCAGGGCAGTACGCATGCCAGCGTGGCTAGTTATAACAATCATTGGGGCGTGCCGCTGTCGTTGGCGCGAATGCCGCGTGACAGTGCCTACGCGGTAATTGAAATTGGGATGAATCATCCCGGGGAGATTGCACCTTTGGCTATTTTGGCCCGCCCACACGTGGCGTTGGTGACGACGGTCGCTGCCGTTCACTTGGAAGCTTTTGATAATGTTGAGGGAATCGCAATAGAAAAGGCGGCAGTTTTTAGTGGGCTTGAGGATGATGGAACGGCTATTTTCAACGCAGATATAGACACAGTTGACGTGTTGCGTGGGTTTGCATCAAGATCAGCGGGACAGGTTATCGAGTTTGGGCGTGACGCGTCAGCGTGGAAACTAGTCGAAGCACGTTTAAGCGGTAATGCCACTGTTGCACAGGCTCTAATCAACGGCGCACCGCTTATTTTCAAAATTCAAGGCGCTGGTGTCCATTTTGCAATGAATGCGTTGGGCGCTTTAGCATCTGTGACGGCTTTAGGTGCTGATCTGGCGGTTGCCGTAAGTGATCTTGGTCGCTGGTCCCCTCTTACTGGGCGTGGTGCGCGAGAAACGATATGGCTCGACCCAATAGAAACTGAGCGAACGCTGGATTTAATTGATGACGCCTATAACTCGAATCCGACGTCGCTCGGTGCAGCACTGGAGGTATTGGCATCTAATCAGACCGAGGGCGATATCAGCCGTATTGGAAAGGGACGCAGAATTGCTTTTGTAGGTGATATGAAGGAACTAGGGCACGAGGAGGTTCGGATGCACTTAAGTATTTTTGAGCACCAAGCTTTTGACAAGATAGACGTTGTGCACACTATTGGACCGCTGATGCGGCATTTGTACGAAGCTCTGCCGCTTGAGAAACGCGGGCTTTGGGCTGAGACGAGTGAAGACATTGCTTCCCAGGCGCGCCATTTGGTCGACGCGGGTGATTGTGTATTGGTCAAGGGATCCTTGTCGATGGGACTAGACAAGGTGGTTGACGCCATACGCAAACTGGGTCATCCCGCTCCGCAATCCAGAAATGAGGATCAGTGAATGCTGTTTTGGTTGACCGAACTTTCGGACGGTGGAGATTTTTTTAACCTCTTCCGCTACATCACGTTACGAGCCGGTGGAGCGTTTATGACGGCGCTTTTGTTCGGTTTTTTGTTTGGGCCACCTCTTATAAACGTTCTGCGTCGTACGCAAGGCAAGGGTCAACCCATTCGCGATGACGGCCCTGAAAGTCATTTTGAAAAAGCAGGAACGCCGACGATGGGTGGCTTGCTAATCGTGGGTGCTTTGTTAACGTCAACGCTGCTTTGGGCGCGTTTAGACAATGGCTTTGTCTGGTTAGTTTTGTTTGTGACCATCTCTTACGGCCTGATCGGTTTTGCCGATGATTACGCCAAAGTAGCCAAACAAAGCACAAATGGGGTTTCAGGAAAAGTTCGACTACTCTTAGGTTTTTTGATCGCTGCCATTGCTGCTTGGTGGGGCAGTTTCTTACAGCCTGACTCACTGCAGATGCAGCTTGCGTTGCCTGTTTTTAAAGACACTTTGCTAAATCTAGGTATTTTTTATATCCCCTTCGCGATGTTTGTTATTGTGGGGTCCGCCAATGCGGTAAACCTCACCGATGGGCTTGACGGCCTCGCAATCATGCCCGTTATGATTGCTGCGGGCACTCTCGGTGTGATTGCGTATGCGGTTGGGCGTGTCGACTTCACTGAATACCTAGACGTGCATTATGTGCCTGGTACAGGTGAGATTCTAATCTTTGTTGCGGGCCTAATTGGCGGCGGATTGGGCTTTCTTTGGTATAACGCGCCGCCGGCAGCGGTCTTCATGGGCGATACCGGATCACTGGCTCTGGGTGGCGCGCTTGGTGCCATCGCCGTAGCCACCAAGCACGAGCTTGTTTTAGGCATTGTAGGTGGTTTGTTCGTTCTTGAGGCGCTCAGTGTGATCATCCAGGTGCTGTACTTCAAGCGTACCGGAAAGCGTGTCTTTTTAATGGCTCCAATCCACCATCACTACGAGAAAAAAGGTTGGGCAGAGCCGCAAATCGTGATCCGATTTTGGATCATTTCGCTGATTTTGGCGATGATCGGTCTTGCTACGCTGAAAGTTAGATAATAATTTCGAGCGCCGCGTGGCTTGCGTGAATTTTTCTCGTGGGGCAGTCTTAACCAGGTGGATAATGGGGGATGCATGATCCCAGTCGTAGGATACACGGGCGCACGGGTCGCTGTTTTAGGGCTTGGAAGATCCGGGCTGGCGGCCGCGCGGGCATTACGGGCAGGCGGTGCTGTTCCAATTTGTTGGGATGACAAGCTTGATGCCCGAAATGCAGCTGAAGCTGAAGGGTTCGCCTGCCAAGATCTGACGCGGCAGAAAGTGTTTGAAAACATATCGGCGCTGATCGTCAGCCCCGGCATTCCGCATCTTTATCCCGAACCTAATATCGTTGTCTTGGCCGCTCTAAAAGCTGGAGTTCCAGTTGACAATGACATTGGTCTTTTCTTTCGCTCGTTTGCGACGGCGCAATGGCAAGGGTTTGACGTGACGCCAAAGGTAGTGGCTGTCACCGGATCAAACGGGAAATCAACCACATCGGCTCTCATTCATCACATATTGGAACAAACTGGGCGTAACACACAGCTTGCAGGCAATATTGGTCGTGGCGTTCTGGACATAGAGCCGGCGGCTGATGGCGAAGTCGTGGTGCTTGAGTTGTCAAGTTACCAAACCGATTTGGCTCGTCACATGACGCCTGATATCGCCGTCTTTACAAATCTTTCTCCTGACCATCTGGATCGACATGGTGGTATTGGTGGGTATTTTTCTGCGAAGCGCCGATTGTTTGCGGAGGGTGGGCCGGATAGGGCGATTATTGGCGTCGACGAGCCTGAGGGTATATACCTCGCTGGGCAGTTGTCTGAAGGTATTTCTGACGATCGAGTAATTCGTATTTCGGCCGCGCAAAAATTGAGTGGTTTAGGCTGGCTAGTATATGCCCGCAAAGGGTTCCTTACTGAGTGGCGAAAAGGTCGGCAGGTTGGTACAATTGATCTGCGCCGCATTAAGGGTTTGCCTGGGGTACACAATCATCAAAATGCCTGTGCAGCCTATGCCGTTGTTCGAGCTCTGGGTTTGGCACCAAAAGTTATTGAAAGAGCGTTCGCTAACTTTGCGGGGCTGCCACACCGGAGTCAGATCGTGGCTGATAAAGGTGGTGTAATTTACGTAAATGACTCCAAGGCTACCAATGTTGACGCCGCTGCTAAAGCACTAGGTGCATTCCAGAAAATCCGTTGGATTTGTGGTGGACTTGAGAAAGATGGGGGACTAGGCGCACTGTTGCCGGCAACTAGAAACGTTATCAAAGCTTATGTAATCGGTCGACAGGCCGCCGCCTTTGCAACGCAACTTAAAGGGATTGAGGTTGAGGTATGCACAACAATGGCGGTCGCAGTTGCGAGGGCCTCTGAGGATGCTATCGATGGAGAGACGGTGCTACTTGCACCCGCTGCCGCCAGCTTTGACCAGTATGATAGCTTCGAAAATCGTGGTATTGATTTCGAGGAGCAGGTGACCGCAGTTCTTGGTCAAGTCTGATTAAATTTTCTTTCGTGAGATGGCTTGTCCCGCTGCCCAGCCAGACGACCATGCCCATTGAAAATTGTAGCCGCCAAGCCAACCGGTAACGTCGATTGCTTCTCCGATAACGTACAGCCCCGGGCAGGATTTGGCTTCCATTGTTTGCGAAGACAATCCGTCCGTACTGATGCCGCCTAAAGTCACTTCCGCTGTGCGATAGCCTTCTGTTGCAGTGGGTCGTAAAATCCAATTTGACATACGGTCGCTCAGCCTGCGGAGGGAAGTATCGGGTTGATCAGCGAGAGTTCCGCTTATCTTCCATTCTTGCGTGAGAAACTCGGCTAGCTTTGACGGCAGGAGTTGGGCTAGGACGCTTGATAATTGCTTGCGTCCTTGGTTAACCTTATGACTTTTCAAAGTTGCCAATGGATCGGCATTGGGCAACAGGTTAATTGCGACATCGATACCCTCGCGCCAAAAAGAGCTTATTTGTAGCATGGCTGGACCGGACAAGCCCCGATGGGTGAAGAGTAGGGCTTCCTCAAAGGTCACTCCATTTGCTGTTGCACACACGGGTAGGGAGGTGCCGGTGAGGTGTTTGAATTGGCCTTCTGAAAAGGTCAATGGCACAAGTGCAGGGCGTGTTTCGGTTGTATTCAACCCGAATTGGCGGGCGAGGTCGTATGCCAGACCCGTCGCACCCATTTTAGGTATAGATTTACCGCCGGTGGCGAGAACGAGGTTGTTTGCCTGCAGCTGCATGCGCTTGCCGTGAGATTCAATCTCAACTTTAAACAATAACCCGTCTCGACTTACTGAGTGAACTTTGGTCCGCAAGCGAAGTTCAGCACCAGCCATATCCATTTCTTTGATTAGCATTGTAATAATTTCTTTAGCGGAAATATCACAAAATAACTGACCACGAGACTTCTCATGATAAGAAATGCCATGGCGGGCAACAAGGTTGATGAAATCCCATTGGTTATATCGACTCAGAGCCGACTTACAGAAGTGAGGGTTTTGGGAAATGAAGTTTCGAGGCTCAGCGTACAGGTTAGTAAAGTTGCAGCGCCCGCCACCTGATATCCGAATTTTTTCACCCGGTGCCTTAGCGTGATCAAGGACTAACGTGCGTCCACCCGCGTGGATAGCGCACATCATTCCAGCCGCGCCGGCGCCAAGGATGATGGTGTCATAATGCATTAAGCGCGGGGTGCACGATGTTGCGCTGCAGGTCAAGCCGTCTGTTGGTTGGACAACATGCCCAATAAAAGGCATTCAGTCATTTTATTGCTTCAAAAACTTTACGAAGATAGCAAGTTTAGTAACGAGACCGGACTTAAAACAAAATACTTGAGTTAAGCCCATAGATAGCTTGAGAAAGGTTGTCTAAATTCAGTGCGCCTCTATTTCTTAACTAGAGTTCTCAAAAGGTGTATCGAATGAGTTGTCTAGTCCTCTGATGGCATACAATCTGGCACCATCCTGAAACGTAATTTGAATGGTCAACTCCGCAGCGTTTTCATCTATTGTCGGCGCAAGGATAGATGGCTTAATTGGCTGAAACTTTTTTATTGGCGCCGGAAAGAAAATCTGTCGCGCTTAAACTCGCTTTCCCCACAAATCGTATTCTCCCGCTTCATCCACTTCAACGGATAAAATATCTCCCACTGATACGTTTTCGGTGCCCTCATCAATAAACAAATTTCCATCGATCTCTGGGGCGTCAGCTTTGGTACGGCATGTGGCAACGCCATTTTCGTCAAGTTCGTCCACGATTACTTCCATGGTCTTGCCGACCTTTGCCGCTAGTTTAATCTCAGAGATCGCCTGCGCTTTTAGCATGAATCTTTCCCAACGATCTTTTTTGATTGTGTCGGGTACATGGTCAGGCAGGGCATTACTGCGCGCGCCGGCCACATTTTCGTATTGAAAGCACCCAACGCGGTCCAGCTGCGCTTCGTCCATCCAATCTAGTAGATGCTCAAACTCTGCCTCGGTTTCGCCGGGGTAGCCGACTATAAAAGTAGAGCGAAGGGTGATGTCGGGGCAGATTTCACGCCAACGGGTGATTTCATCCAAGACCTTTGTTCCCGCTGCTGGTCGGGCCATGCGTTTGAGCGTGTCTGGGTGAGAATGTTGAAATGGAATATCAAGATAGGGCAGGATCAGTCCCCCGGCCATCAGTGGAATCAAATCGCGCACATGTGGGTAAGGATAAACGTAATGCAGCCGTACCCAAGCGTCGAACTGACCCAGTTCGCGGGCAAGATCGGTTATGTGGCTGCGCACCTCCCGATCTTTCCATCGATGGGTGGAAAATTTTCGGTCGAGCCCGTAGGCCGAGGTATCCTGCGAAATTATCAATAATTCGCGGACGCCGCTCTCCAATAGTTTTTCAGCTTCGCGCAGGATGGAATGGGCAGGGCGGCTATTTAGTTTGCCGCGCATGTCTGGGATGATACAGAATTTGCAAGCGTGGTTGCAGCCTTCAGAAATTTTCAAATAGCTGTAGTGGCGCGGCGTGAGCGAAACATTGCGCGCTGGAAGTAAATCTACAAAAGGGTCTGGGGAAGCAGGCACGGCGGTATGAACCGCATCAAGCACTTGCTCATATTGCTGTGGACCAGTGATGGCCAGCACTTTGGGATGTGAACGGGTGATAAATTCGGGCTCTGCTCCAAGACAACCGGTTACGATGACCTTGCCATTCTCTGAGAGTGCCTCGCCAATGGCGTTGAGGGACTCTGCCTTGGCCGAGTCCAGAAAACCGCAGGTATTTACGATTACTGCATCGGCGCCCGAGTAGTCAGGCGAGATGGCATATCCTTCTGCGCGTAGGCGTGTGAGAATCCGTTCGCTGTCGACCAGCGCTTTTGGGCATCCTAAAGAGACCATCCCAATGGTGGGCTGGCCGGGGCGGATTGCTCCGCCAGTACGTATATCGCGCGATAGACTCGCGTTAGCCAAATCGGGGCGGAGCTCGGGGGGATTTTGAGTCATGGCGCGCATATAGGATAAAGCGTGGGCAAGCGCAAAGGTTCAGTCGGATTTTTGTTTATTCGCCACTAACTCAGTTGAACAAAGGCACACTCAATTCTTCTTCCTCAGGTCTAAATCGTCTTAAGGTTGGGAATTAAGGTGTTTTCCTTGCGATTGATTTTGATCGTTGGGCTTGTACTCTTCCTGTGCCCTCTCCTGAGGAAAAATATTGATGAGCTCGCAAAAACTTTGGTCAAGCGCATGGATCGGAAGCTACCTGACGTTTGAATTTAAAGTTGAGGTTTGCTGAAATCTTGTAAGAGGCTTTTTTAGTTAGCCTTTTAAACTGACCAATTCATAGATTTAGATGCGTTTTGCTGTGTTGGGATCTATGCGGACGGCTCAAAAATGACTGCAAACCTTTTAGCACGAAATTTAGGATTCAAACCCCGGACTGTTTTTCCGGGGTCTGTGGAGGCTTATGTATTACGTCGAAACATCTTCAGCGCTTGCGATCCCGGCGTGAACTCATCGGTTGAAAGGCGACGCCTACATGCGCCTCGCAGTAGGGTTTCCCGGATTTTACTGGGAGACCACAAAACCAGAAGTCTGGTGTCGCTGGATCGCCAACGGGCCATTTACATGTTCGTTCAGTCAATTCCATAAGGGAAAGTTTCTTGGCAGTTTTCTCAACTTCGTTGACTTTTGCAAGTGCTTCAGGACTGATCTCGTTAGCTGATGGTTGCGGTGGCAATGGTTGCCCGGCTGGAATGATTGCTTTCCGCAGTGACGTACTCGGCTTGACCGAAACAGCGGGCTCAGTTTTTGGCTCTGGTTTGGGCTCTGATGGCTTCGACTTGGTTGCTTTGGTTCTGGGTGTTGCTTTTGGCTTTGCTTCCGCCTTTGGCTTGGCGTCAGACTTGCTTCCGCCAGACGACCGGTTGGATAGTCCCAGTCGGTGTACCTTTCCAATAACCGCGTTGCGAGTCACCCCGCCCAGTTCTTTGGCAATCTGGCTGGCCGACTGGCCCTCGCCCCACAGTTTCTTCAAAAGCTCAACGCGTTCGTCGGTCCAGGACATCATATTTCCTTAACTAAGAAGCGGCCCATTGGGGCCGCCCCTGCATTTCTTGATCAAGGGTCTATTCTAGCCACCCCAGTCCGAGTTACAAGGCCGAGAATTGCAGCAATCACACTGGAGCTGGAGATGCGACACTTGGACATGGGCGTTAGACGGTTTGGGCGGGTGAATTGGCTGGGATTATGGACACTAATCCGCCGTGAAGTCGCACGATTTCTGGTCGTATGGACGCAAACGCTCTTGGCGCCGCTTGTGACAGCGGGGTTGTTCATGTTGATTTTTTCAATTGCAATCGGTCCAAGCCGAGGTGATGTGATGGGAGTGCCTTTTATTGTATTTCTCGCGCCGGGCATTATGACAATGACGATCATTCAGAATGCGTTTGCGAATACGTCGTCGTCGATTGTGATTTCCAAAGTTCAAGGAAATATTGTTGATACATTGATGCCGCCACTGTCACCTTTGGAAATAGTGATTGGATACTTATCGGGAGCGGTTGCGCGTGGCGTTTTCGTTGCGGTTGGACTCTTTTTTGGCATGAAAGTATTGCTTGGAATTTCCGTTTCGCACCCTTTGTTTGCATTTACATTTGTTTTGCTAGGTGGGATTTTAATGGGAGCTGCAGGACTTGTTGCAGGGATTTGCTCTAACAAGTTCGATCAGATGGCTGCAATCACTAACTTCATTGTGACTCCTTTGGCATTTCTGTCAGGCACGTTTTACTCGATTTCTGCGTTGCCAGAGGTTTTGCAAATCTTAACACGATATAATCCGATTTATTATCTTATTGATGGTGTACGTTATGGCGTCATTGGCGTGTCGGATGGACCGCCAGAAATCGGGCTACTTGTCGTTGGCGGTGTGACGATCCTAGTTGTTGCACTCGCATGGTGGATGGTTAAGGCAGGTTTCAGGCTTAAAAGTTGAGTGTGGCACTAACGCCAAAATGCAAGCCATTCTATTAAGTCCAAAAATTTACGAGCTAAGATCATTGTGGCTTGCCCGTCGTTAAACAAAAAGTCGGCTCCAAGAGTTGCTAGAACCAAAACAAAAAGAAATGCGGCTATTGAGTTTGTCATTACGCAATGCGCTCTTAGGACGAGGGGCAGTTGACAGAGGTATGCCCTTCGACTTGTTAAGACGCAAGAGTTTGTCCCCGACGTGAGCTAAATTAGATACGACCCATTTTAACTGCGACATCCGCCATGCGTGCTGAAAAACCCCATTCGTTGTCGTACCATGCCAGAACCCGAACTAGACGTGCGCCAAGAACCTTGGTTTGGTCAGCGGCAAAGATTGAACTCTCCGTGGTATGGTTGAAGTCAACCGACACTAGAGGCGCTTCATTGTAGCCTAAAATACCCTTCATTCTGACAGCAGCAGCCTCTTTCATCACGGCGTTAACGTTCGCGACAGTAACGTCTTTGCTGGCTGTAAAGGTCAAATCTACTGCAGACACATTTGGTGTGGGGACTCGGATGGCAGAGCCGTCGAGTTTACCTTTTAGTTCCGGTATTACATCGCCGAGGGCTTTCGCGGCACCAGTGGAAGTTGGGATCATCGACAGTGATGCGGCGCGTGCACGATATAGATCATCGTGACGGCGATCCAGCGTAGGCTGATCGCCAGTGTATGCATGAATGGTTGTTACTATGCCGTTTTCTATTCCAATTTCGTTGTGGAGTACCTTGGCAAGCGGCGCCAAGCAATTGGTGGTGCATGACCCGTTCGAGATCATATTATCGTTGGCCTTTAGTTGGTTGTCGTTTACGCCAAGCACGATCGTTTTATTTACGTTTGTCGCGGGGGCTGAAATGAGAACTTTTCGTGCACCTCTTTCAAAGTGCTTGCGGGCTTTTTTACCGTCATTGAAGTTGCCGGTACACTCGAGCACAATGTCCACGCCATCCCAGTCAAGATCGTTGATGTCGTAGGTTGAGGCCATGCGGATGGGACCTTGTCCAACGTCTAACGTTCCATTGCCTGCGATAACTTCATTTCCGAATCGGCCATGAACACTGTCATATCGTATCAAGTGTGCAGAGGTATCTAACGGCCCGGTTGCATTAACTTTGACCACTCTGATATCTTCTCGAGCGGCTTCGGCAATGTGCATCAGTGTGCATCGTCCAATTCGGCCAAATCCGTTGATGCCTACGTTGACGGTCATATCGTTCTCCTGTCTCGCTCTATTGCGTCACATTTCAGAAACCATATAGATAAGCACCCGCTGTCGGGGAAGCAAAAATGTACAAGAAAATAGAGTGTTAGCGGTAAATGTGACACCTTAGCGTCCGGTTGCGCTAACGATTTTAACACTGCGGCTGATCTTTGCTTCAAAACTTTTAGTGGGCCAGAATCAATTTTTAATTTGGTGAGAAAAAATCAATTACCTGGAACACGAGGTTCGAATCTTGAAGGCGCCTCCAGCTTTTTGTCCGCTAGTATCAGTTGGCCAGAAAGGGAGCCGTTCTAGTGAAGCCAGTAATGACAAGTCGGGATCATTTCAAAACGCGTGGTTCTGGGTTTGTTTGTATCATTGAGGACGGGCGTGCTCATCCGTTATGGGGATGGTCTTTTAATCACAGCGTCTAAGAAGGTAGATGTCCATCACCCAACCATGTGCCGTTCTCGCATTCGACCTAATTTGTACGATTTCTTCAGCGATTGTGGCGAGTGCGCCTGATCTCAAAATTTGATAAGGCATACCCACGTAGGCACCCCACCAAATATTGAATTTATCCTGGTTTAGGCTCTGGAAGGAACACTCTCCGTCCAACATTACCACTACGGTTTCAGCTTCATGGGGCCAGCCTTGGTCGCGAAGGCGCCGCCCAGTGGTGATATGCACCGCTGCACCTAGAGAATTTAATGGGATCGCATGCGCGGCAGTCAGCATTTGTAATGATGTGATACCAGGCACAACGCGTACTTTAACATTTAAGCCCTGTGCCTCAACACGGTTTGCGATCCGTAAGGTGCTATCGTAAAGTGATGGATCGCCCCAGACCATCAAAGCCACATGGCTACCTGGTGAAGCATTTTTTCTGATCAAATCCCCCCAGATCATACCCAAAGCATCGTGCCAGCTGGACACTCCATCCAAATAATCTGGTGTCGATCCATCACGCTCCGGATAGTCAAATTCAGTTATCCTGGGCTTTGTTTTCAGAAGGTTACGAGCAATCATTCTGCGCACATCAGCAAGCTCAGATTTGTCACTGCCCTTGCGTGGCAGAAGTATCAAATCGGCGCTTTCTAAGACACGAATTGCTTCGAGTGTCAGATGCTCAGGGTTACCAGAACCGATACCGACGAGAGACAACTGGATCATTGCTGGGCTTCCATGCTGATATCAAGGGCTTTCAGCTAATTCGCCAAACAGGATGATGCCTGGTGCTGGGGAAATATTCTTATGCAGTTGCGCTGCTAAATCTTCCATAGTGGTACGTGTAAGGCTTTGACTTGGGTGGCTGACATTTTCCGCGAGAAGAGCTGGACAGTCCCGCCGCAATCCACTTTTAAATAATTTTTCAGCCAAAACTGGGAAGGTACGCTTTGGCATGAATAGAACGGTGGTTGCGCCCGGATCGACAAGTGATTGTAAGTGAAGATCGCCAGGCAATGCACCTGCAACATCATGGCCGGTAACAAATTGTACCCTGCGTGCCATAAGGCGGCGCGTAAGAGGAATCTGGGCTGCAGCAGCAGCTGCACTGGCCGAGGTCACACCGGGAATGATCTCGAAATCGATACCTGCATCGCGCAGGGCATCGATTTCCTCCTCCAGCCGTCCAAAAATACCGCTATCGCCAGATTTTAACCGCACAACGTGGGCTCCGGTCTGTGCATAATCCACAAGTAATCGGCTGACGTGATCCTGCCTAGGCGAAGGTCGCCCTGCACGTTTCCCAACTCCAACTAGGTCAGCACCTGCTGACGCATGCTCGAGGATTGGCCCTGAAGAGAGATCGTCAAACAAGATTGCCCCCGCTTTTTTAAGCCTATCAACTGCTTTCAGTGTGAGCAGTTCTGGGTCGCCCGGGCCGGAGCCTACAAAGCTGACGAAACCACTCATGCCTTTGCCTCCGCAATCAAATGAAAAAAAGTGCCAGTGGCATTGCCGCGCAATGAGCCTGTCTCTGGTACAGGGTTGCCATCGGCGTCTCCGACTTCTGCCAGAGGAGCATCTGGTTCTTCCAATATGGTAGAATAGTGAAATTCGTGTCCACGCAATTTTGTACCAGCATCGAAGCCAGCCATCGGGGCATGCAACATTGCTTGACGATAGCCAAGGTGAAATTTGCGTTTCTCGTAAGATGTGACGAGGCCAAGTAGGCCGGCCATTTGGTGCCGATTGCCTTCCTTATCGATTAAGATCTCACCCATTGCCATATAACCCCCGCATTCGCCGTGTACGGGACGGGTTTCGGCATGAGCTCGCAGCCCAGCGCAGTAATTTTGCGCCGAAGCCAGCTTTCCAGCGTGTAATTCAGGGTAGCCGCCAGGCAGCCATACAAGGTCAGCATCTTTAGACGGGGCTTCATCTGCCAGTGGCGAAAACGGCAGTATTTCTGCGCCAGCATTGCGCCATCCGGTCAGAACATGCGGATAGGTGAAAGAAAATGCGGCATCCTGTGCTAACGCAATCCTCTGAGCCGGGGGTGGTGGTAAAATACCTGAAGCGGCGGCGGTACCTGCTTGAGCGGCGGATTTGATTGCTGTGAGATCGACATTTTCCCTCAAGAATGCTGCGTAATTGGAAATCGCTGCTTCCAAGTCGGGGTGCTCGACGGCCTGAATAAGACCCAGATGTCGTTCAGGTAGGGCAAGATCACCACGCCGCGGCAGCACTCCCAAAACCTTAATTCCCGCCTTTTCCATACCCAGACGGGCCAACCGTTCGTGTCGAGGTGACGCACAACGATTAAGGATCACGCCGGCAAAAGCTAAGTCTGGGTTGTAATTTTTGAAGCCCAGCGCCGTGGCCGCGGCAGATTGTGCCTGACCGCTAACGTCGATCACCAAAACCACTGGCCAACCCATTTTCAAGGCGGTTTCTGCCGAGGAACCGAGCCCGCTTTCACCGCGCGTGGCAACGCCATCGAACAGCCCCATTGACCCTTCAGCTACGATAATATCGGCACCTGAGGATTGTTCTGCGATGCCATTAATAAGCGATTCATGCATCGCCCAAGTATCGATGTTGAAAGATGGCCGATGAGCAGCGGCACGATGAAATGCTGGATCAATGTAATCTGGACCAGATTTAAATGGTTGAACTGTCAGCCCATCCTCGGTCAACGCCCGCAGAAGTCCAAGCATGACAGTAGTTTTGCCAGTGCCAGAAGACGGTGCAGATATTAAGAGTCCGGGAGCCTTTGCGATCAGTTCAATCATCTCCATGTCTCCAGCCAGACCACGGACTTTCCGCGGTTTGGGGGCGGTAGCGACGGTCATATTCGCTTGCATAAAGGCAGCTTTCATTAAATCCCTCACCCGCCAGTGCGGGCCCAACCAGAATCAGCGCAGTGCGGGTGATGTTTTTGCTCACATCTGCCTTCAGATGCGCCAGATTGGTGCGGATGACTTGCTGATCTGGCCAGCTTGCGCGGTAAACCACGGCTACCGAGCAATCATGACCGTAGGCTGGGGTCAAATCCGCAACAATATTGTCGAGATTGCCAACAGACAGATGAATCGCCAGCGTTGCACCAGTGGCGGCAAAGTTACTGAGTGTTTCGCCTGCTGGCATGCTTGAGGCGCGTCCCGGTGTTCGTGTGAGTATAACAGATTGTGCTAATCCCGGCAGGGTCAATTCGGTTTCTAGCGCTGCGGCTGCTGCGGCAAAACTAGGCACGCCGGGTGTCACGGAAATTGGTATATTCGCAGCACGCAGGGCGCGAATTTGTTCGCCCATGGCCGACCAAATCGAAAGATCGCCAGAATGTAGCCGTGCCACGTCCCGCCCAGCAGCATTTGCAGCTTGACACTCGGCGACAATGGCATCGAGGTCCATCGGGGCTGTGTTCACTAAGTTTGCGCCCTTAGGACAGTGCGCAAGGATTTCTTCTGGGACCAAAGATCCAGCATAAAGACAGACCGAGCAGGCTGCTATCAGATCGCGCCCGCGAAGAGTGATCAGGTCGGCGGCCCCCGGTCCGGCTCCAATGAAATGCACCGTCATGTTAATGCTCCCATAGCAATGGCGCAGGTGGCCATGCGGTCTGACGAAATTTTCCTGTTTGTGAGAAGTTTGGCTTGCGGCCCAGCCGCTGCGAGAGCGCAAGCCTCGGCCACACTGCCGATGTTGCGATGAGCCAGGCTGTGCTCAGACTGTGTTGGTGGATTTGCTGCCTGCATCATGTCATCCGAGATTTCCTGAATGGGCAAAGACAGTTCAAGTGCCAACTCCTGTAAAGCCTGCGCGAGTATCTTGTCGGTGGGTGCCGCTAGCATCTCGATATCTGGTCGCCGTGTTGCCGCTAGTGCCGCCCGCAAGGAAGTTACTGTTGCCTCACCACGAAAACCGAAGCCCGCAACGATCATTTTGAGACGCTCCATTGTACGATAGGAAAGGTTGAGCTCCAGCCGCGCTTCCTTCCAAGTGGCTGTGCATTTGCCAGCTCGATTCGTAGCAACTCGCCACCTTTGGAATGATGCCATTGGCTGAGTAGTGCTTCAGACTCTAGCGTAACGGCATTGGCGACCAGTCGTGCGTCGCTAGGCAAGGCGTTCCAAACGGTTTTGAGCAGCTCGTGGCTGATCCCACCGCCGATGAAAACTGCGTTTGGGACGTCCAGTCCTTCTAGTACCGTGGGTGCGCTACCAATGACAACTTGCAATCTTTCTACACCAAATTGGGCAGCGTTTTCACAAATTTGTGCAGCCCTTTCCGGTTTGACTTCAATCGTAGTAGCGATGCAGGTGGGGTGTGCCATCAGCCACTCAATAGCAATCGATCCGGATCCTCCGCCGATGTCCCAAAGGTGCTCGCCAGGGCAGGGTGCCAATGCTGAAAGGGTTAAAGCGCGGATTGGGCGTTTGGTAATCTGCCCGTCATTTTGGAATAAATTGTCTGGCCGCCCAGACGCCAGTGGTACGATGCTCCCGGTCCCGACAATCTCCAGCCCCACGCACACGGGGTGTGCAACATCGCTGAGGTTAAAGCATTCTGCAGACACTTTGCGGATGCGCTGGCGTAGCCCCCCAAGGGCTTCCATCACATGTATTTGCGTGGCGCCAAATCCCTTTGCCGCGAGCCAGGTTGCGAGATCAGCGACTGCTGCACCGTCGCGCATAGTTGCAAGTATCTGGCTGGTGGGGAAAAGGTGTGGTCGTAATTGAGCGAAAGGATTGGCGTGCAGTCCAAAACACTGAGTGCGCTCCAGTGGCCAGCCAAGGGCCGCCGCCGCTAATGACATCGCTGATGGTGCGGGCAAAGCTCGCCACTCTTTCGGCTTCAGGTATCGCGTGATAACAGAGCCGCCACCAAACCAGAACGGATTGCCTGAGGCCAGCATTACGACCTGTGATCCACGATGTGACAGCAGTATTGGCAGACCGTCGGCGAAAGGCACCGGCCAAGTGATTTTTGAACCTGTAAGATCTGGAAGCAGATTGAGATGCCGCGATGCACCCATGATTATGTCCGCCTGCGCCAGCGCTTCCAGGCTTGCGGGAGATAGGCCTTCTGGTCCATCTTCGCCAAGACCTACGATGGTCAGCCATGGAGTTTCAGACATGAGTGCCAATCTCCTTGTTCTTGGTGGAACGACTGAGGCCAGCGGCTTGGCAGTGGCTCTGGCCAACAAAGGTGTTCGGGCAACCTTCTCCTATGCCGGCCGTGTCTCCGCGCCGCGCATGCAACCGATTGCGCAACGTGTGGGTGGCTTCGGAGGCGTGGACGGACTTGCTGAATATTTGATCCATCATAGCATCAGCCATGTCATTGACGCCACTCACCCATTTGCCGCGCAAATGAGTCGTAACGCTGTGGGCGCCTGTGCTAGGACTGGTATCCCACTTTTGGCGCTTACGAGACCGCCGTGGAGGCCGCGCGATGGTGACGATTGGCAACATGTTGCAGATATTACAGCTGCAGTCACTGCCCTGAGTGGCGCAAAAAAGCGCGTGATGCTTGCTCTTGGTCGTTTGCAGATCAACAGGTTCGCCGCCCAACCTCAGCATCACTATGTCCTGCGTATGATCGATGCGCCCAAAGCGCGACCGACGCTGCCGCAACATAGTGTAATCGTGGCACGTGGCCCTTTCACGGTTCCGCAAGATACGGCGCTGATGCGCGAGCACGCTATCGAATTGGTAGTGTGCAAGAACGCTGGTGGTGTTGGTGCAGAGGCCAAGCTGCAGGCGGCGCGTACCTTGGGGATACCGGTTGTCATGATCGACAGGCCAAGCCTGCCGAAGCGCAGCACGGTTGCTACGGTCAGGGGCGTTTTTGATTGGATAGCCAGAGTATAAGTTGTGCTCTTTTGTGCTTGTGCTAGTTCTTAAACGATCCCACGTCATCTATTTTTCAACCGAGCGTGGTGTATAAATCAGTGGCGTGCCATCGCGATGAATGATCCGTGTTTGTGATGATCCAAGCAAGACCACCGTGCGCATATCAGCCATATCTTCCTGAACCTCGTTGATCGGGACGATTTGAATGGTCTGATCCGAGAGCGAAATATTACGAGCAAAAATCATTGGACGGTCTTTGTCACAAATCTCCTGAAGCGTTTTTAAAGCTTTACCAAAACCATCGGGCCGAGATTTTGAACGCGGGTTATAAAAAGCCATGGCGAAATCGGCTTCTGCCGCTAACCGCAATCGTTTGTCAATCACGGACCAGGGTTTCATGTTATCGCTTAGGTTAATGGCGCAGAAGTCATGTCCCAGAGGTGCACCACAGGCCGCCGCAGCTGCCAGCATTGCAGTTATCCCCGGCAAAATCCGGATATCGAGGTCGCGCCACGCTGGGTCGCCATAATCGACTGCCTCCAAAACAGCGGCCGCCATTGCAAAAACGCCTGGATCACCGGAAGACACTATAACGACCTGTCGCCCCTGAGACGTCATTTCCAGCGCGTGGCGTGACCGGTTGATTTCAACGCGATTATCGGAAGAGTGCAGCGCCAATCCCGGGCGCGGCTTCACTCGGGCCACATAGGGTAAATAGCCGACGATATCTGTAGCCTGATCCAGAGCGGCCTGAACTTCGGGTGTTACCAATGCGTCATCACCGGGTCCAATCCCAACAATGGTAAGGCGGCCGCTCATGGACGTCGCCCCCGGCCGTGAACCACTATAATTGAAAAATACGGCGTGACCGTTTCGGTCATTTCTGACAGTTTAAAAATACTTTCATTCGGCATGGTGGCAAACTGAATAATCCATGCGTCATCGTATTTATCGACGATTTTCAGCGCTCGTACGACCTTCTCAAAGTTGCGCCCTATCTTCATGACTACCAGCGCATCGGTATCACTCATGTGACGCACCAAATCTTTTTCAGGCAATGTTCCCATCAGTACGGTAAGCACATCATCGCCCCAGGTAATTGGTGTGCCTGTGGCCGTCCATGCACCACTCATTCCAGTAATCGCGGGCACCACCTCCACATCAATCAGATGATTGAGACGGGTATAGAGATGCATGAAAGATCCGTAGAAGAACGGATCGCCCTCGCACAAAACCACAACATTCTCACCAGTTTGCGTGAGCGAACGCAGATGCACGGACACATTTTCGTAAAAGCCGGAAAGCATTTCATTGTAACGCGGATCAGTGACGGGGATTTCCGTAGTAACTGGGTATTCCATCGGAAATTCAATTGCGTTCGTTGGGATCAACCCGTCAACCATTTTTCGTGCCTGCCCGGTGCGGCCCTTCTTGCGGAAAAAAGCCACGTGTTTGGCTTTGCCGAGCAATCGGTGTGTCTTGACGCTCATCAGGTCCGGATCGCCTGGGCCCAGACCTAGGCCATAAAGTTTCCCGGTGCTCATTTAGGACCTATTCCTTACGACTTGCGATGGCATTGATGGCGGCAACGGTCATGGCTGACCCACCGAGACGGCCATTTACTATCATACAGGGCACAGGTTGATCGGCCCAGAGAGCCGCCTTGCTTTCTTGAGCGCCTACAAAACCGACTGGGCAACCAATGATAGCCGCGGGACGCGGACATTTTGGATCCTCTAGCATGTTGAGAAGATGAAATAAAGCTGTAGGTGCGTTGCCAATGGCGACGATACTGCCACCTAAATTATCACGCCAATGCTCCAAGGCAGCGGCAGACCGGGTATTACCGATTTTGGCTGCTAGGCCATGAATTCCGTCAGTGTGGAGCGTGCAGATTACGTCATTTTCGGCAGGGAGGCGCTGACGGGTTACACCTTCACTGACCATGCGGGCATCGCAAAAGATGGGTGCGCCACCGTCCATTGCCAGACGCGCGCTGGAAACCATTCCGGGACTGAACCTGATGTGCTTTTCGAGCCCGACCATTCCGGCTGCGTGGATCATGCGCACAACGACTTGTTCTTCGTTCTTATCAAAATTATTCAGCTTAGCTTCGCGACGAATAGTGGCAAAGCTCTCATCATAGATCGCCTGACCGTTCTTTTCATAATGATACGGCATCAATTCTCTCCAATGCAATCTTTCAGGGTGCCGGGCATCATGCCAGTCTGAACTGGCTCATCCCACGGCGCGCCGTCGTGGACAAGATCGAAAGTGCCTGCATTGCCAACGAGCGTTACCGCGCACCTGCGGGGTCGCGCGCAGCCTTTGGCGCAACCTGAAACGTGGAGGTCGCGTTTTACGAAAGGCGCAAGTTCCCTTGCGAGCCCTCGTGTTTTTACTGTTGCAGTTTCGCATAATGGTGCACCGGGGCATGCATCTACACGCAAAAGAGGATCCGCGACCCCTGTAATGAAATCCGTTGTATCGGTCAGATCCGCACCCTCAAAAATGAACAGACGCCACGGCGTGATCCGCATTGCATTTGCACCGGTCGAAGAGATCAAGTTTGATAAGCGGCTTGCTTCAATTTTGCCGAACGCGGCGCCGTAAACCGCCCCCAATTCATGCATACCCGGAGTGAGTTCCGAAGCTGGGGCGGCGCGGAGCGTGCCTTGCCATTGCACCGGCAAAACCTTTTTAGCCGTCAATGGCGCCATGCGCTTCAGCGTATCGGTTCGATTTTCATTGAACCAATGCGCCATCTCGATCAGTGCATTGATTGCCTCGTCCTCGGCTACGATGTGGCCACGGGTCATGCCATCGGCGCGCACCAGCAGTTCTCCGCTTGGTGTGCGTTCAAGTCGAAAATCTGCGGAATCATTTAAAAACATAGGCGCGGTGCCTGTGTCGATAGCAAAACCCACTTTGGGTGGTAATTTGGGCATTTCACACAATCGCGCGGTTAAAGCCTGCGCTAATCTGTGTGTCAAATCGCCTTTTTTCCAAAATGGCGAGATCAGAAAGTTACGACGGCTTTCTAAAGCTGGATCGTCCGGGACTAAATCTAGACTGTTGAGCCTTTGTAACAATGCATTATGGTTTTGCTTCTGAACTCCCCGGATTTGCAAATTTGCCCGACTCGTCAAATCTATGATGCCCGAACCAAAGTCTTGCGCCGCGGCACATATTCCGAGCACCTGGGACTGTTCTAAACGTGCGAGAACTGGGCGCACCCGAACCACCAATCCATCGCCAGACATCATCGGGTGGTAGGCGCCCGGGCACCAACCCTTGGCATTTGGCCGGGTCATGCCGAGCTCTCCAGATCGACCAATATCGAATTGCGGCGTGAGCGCCAAAGTCCGGCAGCGTGCAAGGTGGTAAATTTATTACGCATTGCGGCAAGAGCCAATGGGTTCATCTCTTCGAGAAATGCAACGACTTCTGCATTGCCTAACGTTGCGTCATGGTATGCGTCAAACAAGTGTGGAGAGACCGCGCCGGCTAGATGAGCAAATACGGCCATGTGATCCAGCGTTGCTGCTATCTCCGCCCCACCACGAAAGCCGTGCCGCATCATGCCTGCCAGCCAATCTGAATTTGTTGCGCGAGCATGCACTACGCGAGCTATTTCTTCTGGCAAAGACCGAGCTCTCGGTTTGCTGGGATTGGTATTGTCAACGTGATATTGCGCTGCCTGTTTCCCTCCGACGGTTCTTTGCGCTGCCGCAAATCCGGCTTCGTGGGCGGCATAATCGCTAGCAAGCAGTAAATCTGTTTCAGGCATATCCTGTAAATGTACGAAACTGTCGGCGGCCGCGATACGCGCGATAATCCCGTCTTTGTCCCGTACCGGCACCTCGCGATCCAAAGCAAAAGACGATGCGGCGATCCAGGCCTCACCAGCATTTTGGCGGCCATCTTCGGTGTAATCCTCGAGGCTATGCCCCATGCCCAGCCCATAGCTACCTGGTGCTGGACCGTATACGCGTGGAGCTGTGACACGACCGGTAAAAGGGTTCCATTCTGTGGCCTCGTCTCTGCAAGCTAGTGCCTTGACTGCTTGCGTAAACAGCGACGACAAGGTTGGAAATACGTCGCGAAATAGGCCCGAAACCCTCAAGGTCACATCAATTCGGGGCCTTTCAAGTAAAGTGATGGGCAGAATTTCAACGCCTGAGACCCTCTCGCTCCCGTCATCCCAAACGGGCTTTGCACCAAGCAGATGTAGCGCCATTGCGAATTCTTCACCGGCTGTGCGCATCGTAGCAGACCCCCAAAGATCAACAATAAGCGTCTTTGGGAAATCACCCTCATCCTGCAAATGCCGTCGCACCAGTTCGTCGGCTAGATTTACTCCTTGGGTGTAAGCTGCGCGTGTTGGAACCGAGCGGGGATCGGTGGTGAACAGGTTGCGCCCGGTTGGCAATACGTCCGTGCGCCCGCGATAGGGCGAACCTGATGGTCCGGCAGCAATGCGACGCCCGGCCAACGCATCTTGCAATGCGGTTCGTTCGGCACTGGCTGATGGGGCCGCATCAAATCTGCCATTTACTTCAGGTTCGCGTCCAAAAACATGTAGCCCGTCACCAAACTGGCTTTCTTTTATGTCGCAGACAAAGGTATCGATCCGAGTGATAGTTTCGGTCAGAGACGTGGCGGTTTCCAGCCCTAGTTCGTGGTCTATGCCGAGTGCTCGGGCTTCGTCGTGAATGTCTGATTGCAAGCGATCGCGTCGTTTTGGGTCTAACCCATCAGCATTAGAAAATTCATCCAGAAGATTTTCCAGTCTGGAAAACCGCTCTGGCGTTGCGCTGATCCGCAAAGGTGGTGGGATGTGTCCTAGGGTGAGTGCGCCAATACGGCGTTTGGCTTGCGCGGCTTCGCCCGGGTCATTGACAATGAACGGGTAGATCACCGGTAGATCTCCGATCAGTGCCTCGGGCCAACAAGTATCAGACAGCGCCACAGATTTGCCTGGCAACCACTCCAACGTACCATGTGCACCGACATGAACTAGCGCGTCAACTCTATGCTCAAGACGCAGCCAAAGGTAAAACGCGACGTATGCATGGCGCGGCGTGCGCGATAGATCGTGATACGCGTCATCACGGGTCTCGGGAGTGCCGCGTTCCGGTTGCAATGCAACTAGTACATTGCCCTTAACGGTGGCCGCAAAAAGGAACGCCCCGTCGCACAATAATGGATCGTCCTCCGGGGCTCCCCAAGTATCTGACAGGTCTTCGCACAGAGATTGTGGTAGGGTACCCAGCGCTTCCTTGTAAGCATCAAGCTTCCAGCGAACATGCTGAGTCAACAACGTGTTGCTTAATTCAAAAACCCGATCGTCACCTTCGACATCATGTCCAGTTTTGTACCCAGCGGTTGCTAAATCTGCAAGCATTGCCTCGACACTGGCCAAGGGATCCAGTCCAACAGCATGGGCCATGTTCCAGCTGCGGCCCGGATATGTAGACAATACGAAAGCTAGTCTCTTTTCGGCTTCGGGCGTTCTGGCCAATTTGATCCAACTTTGAACTTGATCTGCAATTGCGCGAATTCGCGCATGGTGTGGCTGATGCGCCACCTGAGAAAACTCCAATTCCTCGTCCCTTGCACTGGCTTCCTTAAAGGAGGCTACGCCGGCAAACAGCCGTCCGTCGACTTCTGGTAGGACGACATGCATCGCTAGGTCAGCCGGAGAAAGGCCGCGCTCTGTCTTGGACCATGCACGCTGTGTTGCTGTCGCCAGCGCCACCTGAAACACGGGTGCGCTAGATGTATCCAGAGGTGAGACACCGTCATGACCTTTGCCAGAAAACGCAGTTGCATTTACAATGGCTGCGGGTTCGAGGGCAGCAAGATGAAGGGATAAAAACGTGCGCGCACAAGGTGCCTTGAGAGAAGGTGAAAACAGACCAATTACGTCAAAGCCACGGCCGCGAAATTCCCTAAATAACGTGACAATCGGCGCAGTGTCAGCGGCGGTCAAGTAGGCGCGATAAAACGTGACTGCTATTAGTGGCTTCGAGGTATCTCGGATCGCATGCGCATCGCACACCCCAGTTTCTGGAGTCCATGCTCCTTGGTCTGGTAGGGTTTTTCTACCGGGCACCGGATTTGCATACAGGCCTGCAGCAAGTGCTAGCTGAGCAAGAGCAGCATGTGCCGCGACGGCGCCGCCAGTATTGCACAAATCAGTCAGGCGGTGAAGGGTTGAAACTGGTAGTGTCGATACATCGTCCAACCGACGATCTGGGCGTCCATCTGCGGGTAACGCGGCCAGAGCGATACTCTTAGCGCGGCACAGCGCTTCGATCTGCTGCATACCGTAGGGCCAATAAGACAGCCCACCAATCAGGCGGATAAGGATCGCTCGCGCGCCAGTCAGAGTTTGCTCGATATAGGTATCAACCGACAGAGGGTGCTTAAGGTTCGCAATATTGGCCAGCCGCAGGGTTGGAAGATCACCTTTACCCCGATGCCACCCAGCAGCAAAGGCTCCAAGGTCAGAATCTGAAAACGACAGCACTACTAGATCTGCAGGACGCTGGCCGAGATCTGTGGGGGTTTCAGTTTCCTCTAACCCGTGACTTTCACGAAAAATGACATGCATCCGTAATCAATCGACCAGCGCAGAGCGGATCGCCTCTTTGTTTACATGATCATGTTCGGCGATCACTACCAAGCGTCCGCGCCGTTTCTCCGCGTCCCTCCATGGACGATCGTATTGGTAGCGTACTCTTGTACCTACTGCCTGAACCAGAAGACGCATCGGTTTGCCCGCGACTGCAGCATAGCCCTTAACCCGTAAAATGTTCTGATGTTTGGCTAATCGCTCAATTTTGTCGGCAAAACTGGCAGGGTCGGATTGTTCTGGAACGTCAATGACCACACTTTCAAAATCGTCATGTTCGTGATCGTCAGACCCGTCGTGATGGCTCGGACGATTGTCCATATCATCTTCGGCTGCTGCTCCCAGACCTAAGATTAATCGTGCATCGACTTCACCCTCGGCCACTTCCACAATAGGAAGTGCACGCGGTGCTTGGCGTAGAACAATTGCCTTGGCTTTGGCGACACCATCGGCTCCTGCTAGATCCGGCTTGGTTAGAAGCACGATGTCCGCGCAGGAAACTTGATCCTCAAACACTTCGCTCAGCGGGGTTTCATGATCTAAGCTATCATCAGCCTCGCGCTGGGCATCGACAGCGGCAATGTCGGGCGCAAATCGGCCATCAGCCACTGCTTCGGCATCAGCAAGCGCAATCACGCCGTCAACTGTTATTTTGGAGCGGATTTCTGGCCAATCAAATGCCTTGAGCAAAGGTTTTGGCAATGCTAGCCCGGAGGTTTCAATTACAATGTGTTCAGGTCGTGGCTCCAACGCCATCAACGCTTCAATCGTGGGAATGAAATCATCCGCAACGGTGCAGCAGATACAGCCGTTGGCCAGCTCCATAATGTTCTCTTCTGGGCAATTCGGAATCGCACAGGATTTTAGGATGTCACCATCTACGCCCACATCACCAAATTCATTGACCACGACCGCCAGACGTTTACCCTGTGGGTTCTGCATCAAATTGCGGATCAATGTGGTTTTGCCAGCGCCAAGAAAACCGGTGATCACGGTAACGGGAAGTTTTTCAAGATTATTCATTAGATGGCTCCAGTGGGGGAATGCGTGCGATGCAGTTTTTACGAAAGTGGATAGATCGTTCGCGCCAAGGAACCAGTCCATCGGCGGTAGCAGCGTATTTATTGACCCCATCCGCGACTAACTCAACATCGCTTGCGCCAGAAAACTGGCCATAGACATATGTCCAGCGGCCTCCGCCACCGCGCAGAGTTATGGAACAGCCGCGGTCACAGTTGGAGAAACATTCAACTGGTGTCAAAGTCACGTTTGTCGGCAGGTTGGTGGCCTGCAGAGCCTCAAATAATTGCGTGCCGGGGCGTGGACCTTCCACATCCGGGGGCTGACCTGCCCGACAGGTGGTGCACACCATAAGTTCGACAGGCGCAGTTGCGTTGGCCATGTCACATCCCTTTGTGGGACGGGGAAAGCGGGAAGCCAATTGACAGCCCGACACCGAAGCACCCCGTCCGGTTACGTCATCTCGTCGCTGGCAGGTCTCCCGGCTTGCGGATTCTGGCTTTCGCCTGCGGTCACCCTGCCTTCCCGGTTGTCCAGTGGCAGCGGGTGACCTTTCCGGTCACGGTCGCGGGGGCGGCTGCGCTTCAGAGACTGTCTAGCTTCCGTATCGCATTCCCTATTCACCTGTTCGAGAACAAGCACCAGCATGTTTAAGTGAGGCAGGCACCCTGCCTTTGTCAAGCATCAGACTGGCCTTTGGTTAATGCGGTGCTCAGTTCCGACCCGGTTTGGTCCAAAACCGGCCTTTGTGGGTGGTTAGCCTGTCTTGAGAGTTCTTTGTTTCTGGTCGGCCACGCGGCACTCAATGGATTTTAAAGGCGTGTGCGAATCTTACTAGGAAGTTTAGTACGGTCATCGCGCGACGTTGGTAAGGATTTCAATCGAAGTCGAGTGCTGCGCTTGATCAATACCGACAGTTGCGTCGTTCAATGGTACAGATCTCTGCCACCAAATTTGCAAACCCGTCAGCAGGCGTCGCGACCGCCTTGCGTCCACCCCCGGCCTATGTTTGTGTGACCCAGAAACAAGACCCCCAAGAGGCCTCTATGTCTGAAGCAGAAAAGAACGCGCGCCACAACGAAAAAATGAAGAAAATCAAGGCTGCGCGGGAACGTCTTATGACCACCAAGACGGAAGAAAAAGGATTGATTATAGTGCATACCGGTGCTGGAAAGGGTAAGTCCTCCTCCGGTTTTGGCATGGTGATGCGCTGCATTGCTCATAAAATGCCAGTAGCCATTGTGCAATTCATCAAGGGCAACTGGGCTACCGGCGAACGCGCGTTCTTGGAAAAGTACTTTTTTGATGAAGTGAAATTTCATGTGTCAGGTGAGGGATTTACTTGGGAAACGCAGGACCGAGAGCGCGACATCGCCAAGGCAGCGGCAGGCTGGGATCTCGCGAAGCAGTTAATCCGGGATCCGACTAATCGATTTGTGATGCTAGATGAGATCAACATCGCCTTACGCAATGATTACTTGGATATTGACAACGTCGTTGACTTCCTCTTGAACGAAAAACCTGAGATGACCCACGTTTTGCTCACCGGGCGCAACGCCAAGCCTGAGTTGATCGAAGCTGCTGATCTTGTCACTGAAATGTCTCTGCTGAAACATCCGTTTCGGGATGGTATCAAAGCCCAAAAAGGGGTGGAATTCTGATGCCTAAAAAACGCCTTCTCACTGAATTCGGAATGGGCTCTTCGTTGCGTTGTCAAGATTACACTGAGGCAGCGTGCCGAGCGGTTAAGAATGCGTTGTGGCACAACTCAATCAATCTGGCAGAGCTGTTTGATAAGCCTCGAGAAGATATGATCATCACGGTAGAGGTTGCTGTACAGCGACCGGAGCTAATTAAAAAGGAGCAGGTCGCCGCCATTTTTCCGTATGGACAGTTGACGGTTGTTCCGGTTGCTGGAGGTTTGGATGTGCCGCGCCCTGTTGGACATCCTACGGTGATTGCCATCGTCGCTATTTCCGTGGCACTTGATCTGGAGGATGCGCAATGAACGTTCAGCGGTTTATCATCGAAATGGGCATGGGTAACGATCAATATGGGCAAGACTACACCAAGGCAGCTGCTCGAGCGATCGAAGACGCTATCCGCCACTCATCAATTCCGATGTTTGATGCCCTCGGTCTGGATCACAAACAGATGCGGATCGAGGTCACGGTTGGTGTGCAAAAACCAGATGAGATTGACACAGTCGCACTCACTGCGAAACTGCCGCGCGGTCAGGCCCGCGTCAAAGCAACATTCGGCGGTTTGGACGTTAAAAATCCCGATAACGGCAACATATTGGTGATCGCCACGGCCGCTGTGGAAGCTTTCTTGCCAAAGCAGGTTTAGGTCTATGTCCCGAGCTGTCATGATTCAAGGCACGGGATCCAATGTCGGTAAATCGATGCTCGTGGCCGGCTTATGTCGCGTTGCCACGCGGCGTGGCTTATCTGTGGCGCCATTCAAGCCTCAAAACATGTCCAATAATGCTGCTGTCACAGTGGATGGTGGCGAAATTGGCCGGGCTCAGGCACTGCAGGCGATGGCCTGTGGTCAACGCCCAACAACTGACATGAATCCGGTTTTGCTGAAACCTGAGACAGATGTTGGGAGCCAGGTGGTGGTTCAGGGCAAGCGTCTCACCACGGTGAAGGCGCGGGAATACGCTAAATTGAAGCCCAAGCTGATGGAAAAAGTACTTGAGAGCTTTCACCGTCTGAAATCGAAAAATGATCTTGTGATTGTAGAAGGTGCAGGCAGTCCGGCCGAGGTGAATCTACGATCTGGCGACATCGCCAACATGGGATTTGCTGAGGCGGCAAATGTTCCAGTGATCCTTGCAGGTGATATCGACCGGGGTGGCGTAATTGCCCAGCTTGTTGGCACGCAGGCTGTGATTTCCTCTGAGGATGCGGCGCGGGTAACCGGCTTTGTAGTCAATAAGTTTCGAGGAGACGCCAGTCTGTTCGATGATGGATATGCTCTAATTAAAAAAAGTACTGGCTGGCGTGGCTATGGGGTTTTGCCGTATTTTAAGGAGGCCTGGAAGCTCCCTGCGGAAGATGCCTTGGACCTTACCGTTCCGCGCAGAAGCGGGGGGCTCAAGATCGTCTGTCTTGGCCTGTCCCGTATTGCTAATTTTGACGATCTCGACCCACTTGTGCAGGAACCGGGCGTAACGCTGACCGTCTTAAATGCTGGGCAACCGATTCCTGATGCGGTTGATATCGTGATTATTCCGGGAACCAAATCTACGCGTGGTGATCTGGCTTATTTGCGGGCGCAGGGTTGGGATGTTGATCTTAAAGCACATGTTCGCCGTGGTGGCCACGTTTTGGGTGTATGCGGTGGATATCAAATGCTTGGTCAATCTATCAAAGATCCTGAGGGCATTGAAGGTCCGGCTGGTGAGACGCCAGGTCTAGGATTATTGGATGTGGAAACAATAATGACAACAGATAAGCGTTTGACTGAGGTCGACGCCTGGCATTTGGCTTCAAAAACGCACTTTCAAGGCTATGAAATTCACATCGGACGGACAACTGGCCCAGACTGTAACCGGGCCTTCGCTGTGGTTGATGGCCGCCCAGAAGGAGCGACTAGTTTTGATGGAAATGTGATAGGAAGTTATCTACACGGGATGTTTCGCAACGATGGATTCCGAGAAGCGTGGTTGCAGCGATTTGGTGCCGCGGCGAGTGGACAGAGTTACAATCAGTCTGTTGAATGCACGCTGGATGCCTTGGCCGACCATTTGGAGGTACATTTGGATGTAGAGGGTATTTTGGCCGCTGCGCGTTGAACGGAAGATAAAAAAGTACCCTTTGTGACCGCATTTTATATCATTGATTTGGCCAGATAAGGGATGGTCTTAGCCTTGTCGCAGTGCACGGGCTGTAGTGCCATAGGCTGATCTGAAGGCCCGTGAGAACGCAGCTGGAGAGCCAAAGCCTGTCGCCAGTGCCACATCTCGGATGGGCAAAGATGTGTCTGTCACAAGGCGATGTGCTTCGGAAAGGCGTAGAGTCAGGTAATGAGCTTTTGGTGACAGACCGAGATGCGATTGGAAGCGGAGCTCTAAAGTCTTGAGGCTTAACCCGCTGCGGGTCGCGATCACTGGTATGGGTAACGGGTCTTCAAGAGTGGCGTCCATAAGGCTCAGGGCGCGGGCGATATGCGCGTTACGGCGTACTGAGCGTGGCGCTGAACTCGCACTTTGCTGACTGGCTGGGACTGGATCGTACAGGAACGCGCCACCGACACGGCGGGATAAATCCGAACCGTGACGCTTATCGATCAGGTATAGCATCATGTCGATACATGGGGCCGCGCCACCGCTGGTTGCAAAGCGATCGGAGATACAAAATCGGTCTCGTCGGACGTTGACCTGTGGGAACCGGATCGAAAATGCTTGGAGGTCTTCCCAATGTGTTGTGGCGATGTGACCGTCCAGCAATCCCGTACTTGCAAGAACCCAGGGTCCACCGTCTATGGCTGCCATTGGGGTGCCTTGCCGGGCAAGTCGTCGTAAACTGGACAGAAGGCGGGGTGTTGCTTGTTCCTCAAGCCGAAAGCCGGCCACAATGATAAGTAGACCGCAGGTGGCTAGGTTTGCAATCGCTGGGGCATCGACAACCAAGCCGCTGGTCAAATGTACTTTTTCTCCAGATGGCGTAAAAAAACGCCAACGAAATAATGTTCTGCCAGCGCGCCTGTTGGCAGCGCGCATGGGGTCCACAGCGGCCGCAAAGCTGAGTGTGTTGCAATCGTCGAGCACTAAAATGGCAGTATCCAGCGCATTTTGGTTAGGAGAAAATATGTTTTTTTCGAAAATCATCAAAAATTGATCGTAAAATGTAAATTTGATGAACGCAACAAGACCGATACTGTTTACAACCGAAAGAGGGGAATCGCCATGCCACTGGAAATGAACCGAGAAGTTTTCATTACTTGCGCCGTCACAGGATCGGGCGGGACACAGGATCGCAGTCCAAAAGTTCCCCGCTCTCCTAAAGAGATAGCCGATAGCGCCATTGCTGCTGCCAAGGCCGGGGCCGCGATTGTGCACTGCCATGTGCGCGATCCGGATACCGGTGTACCAAGCCGTGATTTGGCGCTCTATCGCGAAGTAACTGACAGGGTTCGCGACAGCGATACGGATGTAGTCCTGAACCTGACGGCGGGTATGGGTGGCGACATGGTATTTGGAGGAATTGAAGCGCCTTTACCAGTATCAAACGGAACCGATATGGCCGGTGCTAGTGAGCGGGTGGCCCATGTTGCTGAATGCCTGCCGGAAATCTGTACACTAGACTGCGGCACGATGAATTTCGCAGAAGCAGACTACGTGATGACCAACACACCCGGTACGCTGACCGCAATGGGAAAAATGATCACAGATCTTGGAGTTAAACCTGAGGTTGAAGCTTTTGATACCGGTCATCTTTGGTACGCTAAACAGCTGGTCGCGAATGGTGTTTTGGACAGTCCTGCATTAGTGCAACTGTGCATGGGCGTGCCTTGGGGTGCCCCGGATGACCTCAACACATTCATGGCGATGGTCAATAATGTTCCCACCGATTGGAACTGGTCTGCGTTCTCGTTGGGCCGTAATCAGATGGCCTACGTTGCAGCTGCCGTGTTGGCGGGTGGAAATGTGCGTGTCGGACTGGAAGATAACCTGTGGCTGGATAAGGGAATGTTAGCCGAAAACTGGCAGCTTGTGGAACGGGCGCAGACGCTTATCGAAAATATGGGTGCTAGGGTTGTCGGACCGGAAGATGTGCGGGCGCAATTAGGATTGACAAAACGTGCCCCAACTAAATGAGATTTGTGGACCTCGCTGGAGATGTATCAGCCAGGAATTGGTGCCAAATTTGCGTCTGCATCACGTTATCATTTTGTTAACGAATTTAACGGCGTAAACTTGGCGATGTGGTGGACCCCAGGCTTTATAATTTGCACGCTGAAAATGTAATGGACAAGAGATCGACATATAGAATTTCTGCAGTTTATGGAGTTTGTGGCCATGACGGCCACAGTGTTTAACTGGGCCAGCGAAGCCATTCTTTGCGCAGCCTAAGAGCGGGCCGTTTTATGAATAGTGAGGCCGGCAAGGTCGTTGGCATCTATATTGACTAGGGAAAATTGATGACAAAAACAGCAGCAATCATTGGTGGGGGCGTTATTGGCGGCGGATGGGCGGCTCGATTTTTGTTAAATGGCTGGGATGTGCAAATTTTTGACCCCGACCCCGAAGCGCAACGCAAAATTGGCGAGGTATTAAACAATGCGCGCCGATCTATGCCTGGGCTTAGCGATGTCGCCTTGCCCACAGCGGGGCAACTGCGTTTTTGCGATACTTTATCAGATGCTGTGGTGGGAGTGGATTGGATACAGGAAAGTGTGCCGGAACGATTGGAGGTCAAGCAGAAAGTGTATCAAAAGGTACAGGAGTATTGTCCTGAAGATGCGATCATCGGCTCGTCAACCAGTGGCTTCAAGCCCAGTGAGTTGCAGGCTGGTGCATCAAGGCCTGAACAGGTTTTGGTGACACATCCGTTCAACCCAGTTTACCTGATGCCGCTAGTCGAGATTGTGCCAACGGCGAACAACAGCCCAACCCTGGTCGCGTGGGCAAAGGATACTCTAACGTCGATTGGCATGTTTCCCCTGCATGTCCGCAAGGAAATTGATGCGCATATTGCGGACCGCTTTCTTGAGGCGGTGTGGCGTGAGGCACTTTGGCTGGTCAAGGACGGGGTTGCTACAACCGAAGAAATTGACCAAGCGATACGTATGGGTTTTGGCATCCGCTGGGCGCAAATGGGTTTGTTCGACACCTATCGCGTGGCCGGTGGCGAAGCTGGTATGAAACATTTCATGGAGCAGTTTGGTCCTGCTTTGCAATGGCCTTGGACGAAACTTATGGATGTACCAGAGTTTACGGATGAGCTTGCAAGTCTAATCGCTGATCAGTCGGACGCACAATCCGGTCATTTGAGTATTCGCGATATGGAGCGTCTACGAGACGATAATCTGGTTTCGATTATGCGAGCGCTCAAGTCCCGTAATTTTGCCAGCGGCATGGTCCTGAATGCACATGACGCAAAGCTGTCAGACAGTGCAGGCATGGTGCGTCATATGGATGACATTACTGATCTGTCGATGCCAATTATCACTGTGCGCCGAGCGGTGCCGGTGGATTGGCTGGATTACAATGAACACATGACCGAAAGCCGCTATTTGCAGGCCTTTGCTGATGCCACGGATCGGCTTATGGAAATTGTCGGCTGTGACATGAATTATATCGCCACGGGTGGAAGCTTCTTTACGGCAGAAACCCACATAAGGCATATTGATGAAACTCATCTTGGGTCTGTAATTGAGATAAATACTCGTGTTTTGATGGCGCAGGGCAAAAAGATGCATCTGTGGCACGAGATGTATGCGGGGGAAAGTCTTTTAGCGACTGGAGAGCACATGCTGGTTCATGTAAGCCTCAAAACGCGCCGCCCGGCACCCTTCAGTCCACAAATTGATGCAAATTTGCGTCTGATTTGCGAGGCTCAGAGTGATCTTAAAATACCGAACGGCATGGGTCGGTACGTCGGGCAACCACGATGAGCCGGCGGGTTCTGATTACTGCGGGTGCGTCCGGGGTCGGACTGGCGATTGCCCGTATATTTGACAGAGACGGTTGGCAGATTTGGGTGGCGGACGTTGATGCGACGGCTCTAAAAATGGTGCCAGAGCACTGGCGGCGCAGTCTTGTGGACGTGACGGATGAGACAGCGGTCGCGGCCATGTTTGCCGAGATTGCGGCGGACTGGGGTGGAGTTGACGCTGTCTGTGCGAATGCTGGTATTGCCGGGCCCACCGCTGCTGTCGAGGATATTGAGTTGGTTGACTGGCAACGCTGTGTGGCTGTCAATCTTGAGGGTACATTCTTGATCAGCAAACATGCAGTGTTGATGATGAAGACTTCTGGCACTGGCGCTATCATCGTGACCAGTTCGACCGCGGGCCAGTACGGATACCCGTTTCGAGCTGCGTATTCAGCGGCAAAATGGGCAGTAATTGGGTTTGCAAAAACGCTCGCTATGGAAGTTGGAGCGTCGGGGTTGCGGGTTAATGTGATCTGCCCTGGTGCCGTGGAGGGCCCGCGTATGGAGGGGGTTTTGGAGCGCGAGGCAGTGGCCAAGGGGATGAGCCGCGACAGTGTGTATAAAGGCTACGCTTCGGGAACTGCGATGGGCCAATTTGTCGAGGGAGCTGACATTGGTGAAATGGCAGTTTTTCTAGCTTCGGATGCGGCGCGGTTGGTTTCGGGGCAGGTGATCGCTGTTGATGGATTTACCGTGAACCCGGATCCTAAAGTATAGGATTGATGAGGCCTCCTTGGCCCAACGGGCGAATTTCAAAGTTTTTTGAAAAAATGAAGTCACCGTTTGAAATTTGGAGTCCCTGTCCGGCCCACTCGGTTGCGAGCATGACAAACGTGCCTTTGATCTTAAATGGTGCGTTGCTCTAATATTTTTTATGTCGAAATGTACGTTAAAGTAATTTCTCTGGCTGAAAAATCGAAGCACAGGTAATGAGAGCGGCATGGAAATCTGGATTTTAGCTTCGATCGCCGCTGCCCTATTTCAATCGATCCGCTTCATGCTTCAAAAGTATCTCTCGCAGGCGGCTCTGTCAGCAACCGGCGCCACATTTGCAAGGTTTGTTTATTCGGCGCCTTTGTCAGTTATCATATTACTCTGTGTGATTTGGTGGTTACGTCCAGAAATAAATGTGCCAGCGACGGCGTTCTGGGCATATGGGCTAATTGGTGGTGTTGCTCAAATAATCGCAACGGTTTGCACTGTGATGCTGTTAAGATTGCGCAATTTGGCCGTGGGTATGACCCTTATAAAAAGTGAAATTCTGCTGACTGCGTTTGTTGGATATGTGGCATTAGGCGAACGCATATCTAGTGCGGGGCTGTTTACGATCACTCTTGGTGTGATAGGCGTTCTTGTGCTGTCGAAGCCAATGGATGGAGCCATCGGCTGGCGCCGTTTTCTGACGCCGTCGGCGGCGCTCGGTTTGTTCGCCGGGACACTCTTTGCTGTCTCCGCAGTTTGCTATCGCGGGGCAACATTGGAAGTGGATTCTGATTTGCCGCTATTACGGGCTCTGATCACGTTAGCTTTTGTGACAACGATGCAAATGGTTGGGCTTTGGATTTGGCTGTGTTTGCGGGAACCCGGAGAAACTGGCCGTGTACTCATCGCATGGCGCAGTGCTGGGTTCATTGGTTTGAGTAGCCTGGCGGGATCTCTATGCTGGTTCGTCGCCTTCACGTTACAAAATGCTGCTTATGTCAAAGCGGTCGGGCAGGTCGAGTTAATATTCGGTATAATGATTACTCTGTTAATTTTTCGCGAACGAATTGGCCGTCATGAATATATGGGAATGGCATTGCTCTCAACGTCCATCGTGGGGTTGGTGATGCTAACCTGATCACTCGTTGGCCGGGTCGGATGTGCGTCCTTTAAGGCGGAGAAATAGGCTTTCCTCCGCCCCATTCTTGAAAAATGGAACGTTGGCTGGAGGCCTTGCGTCGTTGACACGGCCCGCGACTTCGGCAAGCACAACTTCTGTAATGAAGGGCAGATCAAACTTTCTGGCTTGTGGTAGAGAAATCCATTGCAGGTGTGAAAGCTCATCACAGGCTGACGAGAAATCGTCAAGGTTCGAGGAAACTTCGCCTGCATCTAGAAGAAAGAAGCGTGCGTCAAAGCGACGGGGGCGACCTGGTGGGGTAATTGCGCGGAAAACGAATTGCAGGGCGTTTGCAGAGGGCACATGGCCGGTTGCCGCGTATGATTGCCAGTCGTCTGGTGGATCGATCTGCCACGTTCCCGGCTTACCTAGAACAAGACCGGTCTCTTCCCACAACTCGCGAATACAGGCGACGCCAAGCGGATGTGCAAGGCTTGGATCTGCATCTTCACAAAGGCGATCGCGGCAGATTTTCGGCATCGGCTCTGCAAGCGGGATGTTTGCATCGCCGGCATCCACGGCACCGCCCGGAAATACAAATTTGTTTGGCATGAACGCAGCCGTGGCGCCTCGTTGGCCCATTAGGATTTTTGGATCGGTTTCCCGGTCTCGCAATAGAATCACTGTGGCTGCATTGCGGACGGCGGTTTTGTCGACGGTCATGTCGGCCCTTTGCTATAAACTTTGTACCTTTGCTGGGTCAGGAAAACCCATGCATGCGCCGCGCCCATTGGAATGCAACGACGGCACCTTTGAGTCTGGGCAAAAGGTAAAGGGATAACGCCACTGCGCCAACTGCAAAAATCGTAAACATTATGAGAGGCTCTGGACGCCAGGTCACGAAGACGATGTGCAACAACGGAGCAGTTAGATGTCCAACTAACAAAATTGTCAGGTAGGCGGGACCGTCATCTGCGCGGTGGTAGCTGAAATTTTGCCTGCATACGGTACAGTGGTCACAAACCTTGAGATAGCTTTTGAGTATAGGGCCATTTCCACACTTCGGGCACTTACGCCGCCACCCTCGTGCTAGAGCCGGCCAAACACGGCGCTCTACCGGACTCGCTGTTGCAGCACCCATCACAAATCTCCCCTGCGTCGAACATGTGCACGATGTGCCGCTAATAAAAGGGTGGAATGTGCCTTGCGTCCCGATGTCGCAAAATGAAGGGCAAAAGTTTTTAGCAATTTTTGCGACGGAATTTGAGGGTGAACACGTTTTAGTTTCATAAATCAGGCAAAGTGCCGAATTCACTGGAAACAGGTTGAGTACTTTTTAGAGGAGTTAAAGGATATGAATCGAACATATTTAATAATGGGGTCCGTAATTGCAGCACTCAGTGTAACCTCAGTCGCTGCGTTCTCAAAAGGATTGGGAGGTGAACATCGTGGTCGACCGAAGATTAACTTTGAGGAAGTCGACATCAATGGTGATGGGGTCTTGTCACAGGCAGAATTGGAAGTTGCTGCCGCTGCTCGTTTTGCCAAAATAGATACCAATAAAGATGCTGTTCTGACCACAGACGAATTGCAAGCTGAATTGGCGGCTCGAATGCATGGGCGCGTAATGAGACAAAGTGTGAGGATGATGAGACGCATGGATGCCGATGGTGATGGCGTGCTCACCTCAAACGAAATGAAGCCCGGCCATGGAGACACGGCAAAGATGTTTGAGCGATTGGATCAGGATCGTGATGGTCAAATTTCAAAAAAGGAATTCGCTGCAGCACGTGCAAAAAGGCTTGAAGGGCATAATGATAAAGAAAGGCGTGGAAAGGGGCCCGATGTTGATCAGAACTAACCTGTCAAATTTTGTCACATCCGTCAAAGCGTTTGACGTCATTTGCAAGTTGAACCGCAAAAGGCTAGCCATCGGGATCCATGGATATGCCCTATGATAAGCAGTCGGACATCGCGGATGATGCTTTGTTGAAGCTTTATGCCAACGGGGATGAAGTAGCTGCGCAGGTGTTGACGCTGCGGCTGACACCACGGGTATTTTCGCAGGCGTTTCGCATGCTGGGGGATAGGGACGAGGCGGAAGACGTTACGCAAGAAGCTCTGATCCGCTTGTGGAAAGTCGCTCCCGACTGGCGGCAGGGTGAAGCCAAGGTGACGACTTGGCTCTACAGGGTTGTTGCTAATCTATGCAAAGATCAGATGCGCAAGGTGCGGGGTTTACGATTAGATGTTATCTCTGAACCGGCAGACAGCACGTTGGGGCCGGTTGTCCAAATGCAAGAGCGTGCCCGATCAAATGCTCTGCAGGCAGCTTTGGCTACTTTGCCGGCGAGACAACGGCAAGCTGTTGTCTTGCGGCACATCGAAGGATTGGGCAATCCTGAGATTGCTGACATCCTGAATGTAAGTGTCGAGGCTGTTGAGAGCCTGACAGCGCGTGGAAAACGCATGTTGATTAAAGTATTAGCTGACCAAAAGGAAGTACTGGGGTTTTCAGATGACTGAGACAGATCGCGATGAGATAATGTTGAATGCCCTCTTCGATGCTGCTCGAAAGGACAACCGAGCCGAGCCCTCATCCAACCTGCTTGCGAGGGTGTACGCGGACTCGGAAATTATGCAACCGGTGGAACCAAAAGTTGGAATTGAAAGATCCGTGCAACGAATTGGCTTTTGGACGGCGCATCGCAAAAGTTTTATGAGTTTGTACTCTGCTATTGGCTTATCCATCGCCGCGGTTGGGGGAATTTGGATCGGCATCCTTGGGTCAACGAGCTTAATGCAAGACGGGATTGCAGTCAGCCTTTTATCTGCCGGTCAGGCTGGGTACTTGTCTGAAATTGACACCAGCTACGCATTCCTCTTGGAATAGGAAAAACCATGGTCAAAGAAGCTGAAAAGAAATCAAATATGAGATTGGGTGCTCGACTGCTTATGATTGGGTCGCTGGCGCTCAACCTTTTGGTTGTCGGCGTTGTTGGTGGCGCGTTAATCAGCCACTATTTCAGTGAAAACGGAAAGTACGGACATGATCGATTCGGTTCCCCTTATGTCCGCGCGCTAAGTTTCAAAGATAAACGGGTTGTCGGACGGGAAATTCGCGAAGCCTATCGTTCTTCCGAGGTCGACCGGCAGTCGGACTTGAACAGTTTTAAACGAGTCGCAGCGTTATTGCGAGCTTCGCCGTTGGATAATGCGGCATTAGTGAAAGAACTTTCATACCAAGAAGTTAGCGGTGAGAAGCGTCGCAAAGTTGCAAAGCAAATCTGGGTTGACCGGATATTCGCAATGGATGATTTAGAGCGCGCCTCCTACGCAGACGCATTAGAGGACGTGCTGAAACGAGTAAATCGCAATGGTAAAGCTAAGCGCAATTGAGACTAACGCCGCTGAATGCTACTCTTCGATTGTGTTTTCCAATTCGGACCGGCATCGAATGATGCCAAATCTGCAAGCTTAATCAGGTCATTCGAAAATCCTTAACAGAAGTGGCCTATTTCCACGAATAGAGGCCGACATTAGTCTTGTCATGTTATTACTAGTTTTACGTTGTGTTGGTTTATGGGAACACAGTGCCATTTAATTTGGCGGGCAGTCACTTCACCGAGTTAACAGAGTGTAAGTTTTACCCCATATGCAATTTCAATCGGTGTCGACGACAACATCGAATAAGGCTAGTTGTCACAAGCCACAAAACGGCGACTAGCCAAAGGCTTCGGTCAATTTATATTTAGACAGGTCTAAAAAACTTGAAAGGTTTACAATGGCACAATCCATGGAAGTTGCCGAAACACTGGCTTTGAGTGTGCTGTGTTGGATTGTGACGCATGAAAATCTTTTGCCCGCATTTCTTGGATCGACTGGGGCGTCGGTGGATGACATCAAGGCGCAAGCTACGGATCGCGCATTTTTGGGAACTGTGCTGGAGTTTTTGACCTCGGACGATACTTGGGTCGTGGACTTTTGTGATGTACATGGCGTGGATTACGAGCAGCCGATGTTGGCTGCGCAGGTTTTGCTAGGTACGGCGCGAACACATTGGACCTAATTAGTTGAATTAAGCCAAACGCACTTGCGCGTTTAGCTCGCCCGTAGCAGTGTCGATAAGCAGATTTCAGCGAGGGATTCTATGCGTGCAGACGGATTATTGTTTGATAAGGATGGCACACTCTTTGACTTTGCCGCGACATGGAACGTTTGGGCTGCAAATACCATACGCTCGTTAGCGGATGGGGATGCGAAGGTTGAGAGGCGGATCGCAAAGGCACTAATCTTTGATCTTGAAGCTGAATCATTCTTGCCTGAAAGTTTTGTTATCGCGAGCACAAATAGACAGGTTGCCGAGGCAGTTGCACGCGTTTTGGTAGATTTGGATGTCGATGAAATTGAGATTAAGCTGACGAAAAGTTCGGCTGTTGCTCCAATGGTTCCGGCCGTGCCATTGTCGCCGCTTTTGTCAACTTTGGAGACGTTTGGCTTGAAGCTTGGTGTCATGACGAACGATTCAGAGTTTGCTGCACGAGAGCAATTGAAAACGGCTTGTATCGATGGGCACTTCGATTTTATTGCTGGGTTTGACAGCGGATTTGGTGCAAAACCTGATCCAGACCCCCTACTTGCGTTTGCTCAAGCGACGGGGCTGTTGCCAAAACGAATTGTAATGGTTGGCGACAGCACGCACGATTTGATCGCTGGGCGCCGCGCTGGCATGCAGACCGCCGCTGTTCTGACCGGTATGGCTGAAGCCGAAGATTTAGCACCCTATGCAGACGTTGTATTGCCTAATATCGGTTACCTTCTCGACTGGCTCTCTGACTAACGGTTAACTTGTGCTAAAAATGATATCTAACACGGCAAGTGTGCTGCGTGCGCTAACTAACTTCAGAGCCCGGTCACTTAAACGATGTTGAGGGTAATCTTGGTATTCTGATCTCTGACATTGTCTTTCAAAGCTTAGTGGGCCTACACTTGTGCAATATACGAGGGAGTGCAGCATGCGAGCGAGTGATCGACGCACCCCGGTTGGGCGGGTTGAACTAGTCTTTATTGGTGGGGCAGCGGGCCTATCAATCTGGGCGTTGCTTGAAAAGGCTCATGGGGTGTTGACCAACCCGCAACTCTTCGTGGGGGTTACGAGCGCAATATCAGGTTATTTTGTGGTGCTTTTGGCGCTAATTGGATTGACGACTTTGTTGCGATCAGCTTTTGCCGCGGCGGTAATTGCCCTCCCAGCGGCTTTACTACTGTTTTGGTGCAGCCTCAGATTCGACACGCTTGAAACCTTTGTTGAGGCTGGGCACCCAATTTTTACTTGGGCTCTATTTTTGTTTGTTGGTACACCGTTTATTGGTGTGTGGTTGGAGAATTCGCGCGAAACGTTTAATTATGCGCGACTGTTCAACTGCACGTGGGCGATTGTGGTACGGTACAGCGCGTCTTGGCTTTTTGTTGGATTATTCTGGGTTGTTATTTTTCTTTCAGACGCCTTGTTGCAAATCGTTGGCGTCCGGATGATCGAAAAGTTAGTAGAGATTGAGCCGGTTAATTTTGTGCTGAGTGGTGCGGTCCTGGGTTTAGGATTATCTGTCGTTTTCGAGATGCGTGAATACGTCTCGCCTTTTTTATTACTTCGTTTGTTACGGCTCCTGATGCCGGTCATGTTAGTGGTGGTTCTTGTTTTCGTTTCTTCTTTGGTGCTGCGCAGATCGCCTGAATTGTTCGGCGAACTAAGCCCCGCTGCAACAATTCTAGCTGTGGCGATTGGGGCAATATCTTTGATTAGCGTTGCTTTGGACAGGCGAGACGTAGAAGCTGTGACGTCGGTATGGATGCGTGGATCTGCAGCCTTACTTGCTGTGTTATTGCCAATTCTAGCCTGCCTCGCTGCCTACGCGATTTGGCTGCGTGTTGTCCAATATGGATGGACACCGTCCCGATTGTTGGCGTCCACAGTTTGTACTTTCATCCTTATCTACGGGGTTTGCTACGCTGGGTCCGTTTTCCTTCGTGGACATTGGATGGCACGTATCCGGCGGGTAAATACACTTTTGGCGGGAGGCATTCTCCTTGTATGCGCAGCGTGGTTGTCTCCATTGCTAAATGTTGAGTCTATTTCAACGAACAGTCAGGTGGCGCGATATTTGAGCGGGGCAGCAAACATCAAGCAGGCTGCTTTGTGGGAAATGGCGCATGAATGGGGACGATCTGGTCACCAAGGGTTGATCCATTTGGAAAAACTGCCTGAGGGCGCGCCTGTGGCGCTGTCCGAGGCCATTGCCGTAGCGCGAAAATCTGTTGATCGTTATAGGTATGAGGAGGTGAACGAGATACGCTCTGAGGTAAGCAGCGAAAAAGCGCTGGCGTTGCATGCGTTGGTCAGGGTTTTACCTGTTGGACTAGATTTAAATTCAGGTGTGTGGAATGCGCTGCCTCATTATCGTTTGGAAGAGTGGTTAGATTTATGTCGTCGTGACAGAGCGCCGGGGTGTGTATTGATTCTAGATGAGTTTGACCCAACAAAGTCAGGTAAAGAAGGCATTTTGTTGTTACCTGGGCGTGGAGACACCTATAATGCTATGAGCATACGGCTCGAGGGTGACGCATTCACTGCTGGCAGTTATATTAACGGTTTTGGCAGCGTTGGGATTAAACGTGATCACGTTCAAAAGATCTTAGGTGGTTCATATCGGATTGGCCCAAGTAGCCAAAAGTCTCTTTGGTTAGGAGACATCGAATTGAGGCCAAAAAACTAACGGCGGGTTGTTATTCGCTTCTCTATGCTGCCGTAAGCGGTGACTTGAAGGTGCTTACGGCTTTCAGTGGCCATATAGTCCACAAAAAGTCTGATTTTTGGATCTTGAAATTTTCGATGCGGAAAAATGCAGCCAAAACTCGCTGGTAAAGGAGGGGTTGTTGGAAGTATCTCAACGAGATCACCCATTGCCAAATGCCGGGCAACATCAAAGTGCGGTCTATTGGCAATCCCAACGCCCTCAAGCGCCCATTGTGTGAGTACGTCGCCGTCATCGGCATCAAACCGCCCGGAAGTTTCGATTTTAAGAGGCCCAGCATCTGTTTGCAATGTCCAGAAATATTCTGGGGACCGTGGAAAGCGCAGTAACAGGCAATTGTGGTTGTGCAATAAATCGCCCGGGACTTCTGGCATTCCGAAACGTTCGATGTACTCAGGGGCGGCAACCAGAACGCGAGTGCAGTTGGCAATTTTACGCAGCTTGAGGTTGGAATCCTTGAGTTGGCCAAGCACAAAAGCCACATCTAACCCATCCTCAAATAAATCGACATTACGATCGGACAAACGCATTCGGATGTTGACGTCGGGATAGGCCTCGGTAAAACGTGGGATCAAAGGTGCAATAATGCGTCGCCCGACTCCAAGTGGCGAAGCAACACGGATAGTACCGCGCGGGATTTTCGAAAAACCCGCCACAACAGCTTCAGCTTGATCCAACTCATCAATCACTTTTAGGGCATGTTTGTAAAATACTTTGCCTACTTCGGTTGGGGACAGATTGCGCGTTGTACGATTTAAAAGCCTTACACCCAAACGTTGTTCAAGTTCTTTAACGCGGTTTGATGCAACCGCTGGGGTTAATCGAAGATCTCGCCCTCCGGATGTGATTGATCCAAGCTCAACAACGCGCACAAATACCTTCAAGCTTTCCAGATAAGGCATGGGTACCCCCGTAATTTTGGCGTAGCGACCATTCTTGGTTGCAACGCGCCCGTACCAAGAACGGGCGTTTTTCAATAAACCTTTGAAATAGATTATCGAAAACTCTCATTTCATTGAAGACTAATCTTCACGTATGTTGTGAAATGTATCCGGAATGCCGATTGTTTTCAGTGAGGGCTGTATGCAGATTCGTAATGAGATCCGTTTTATTCTAAATGGACAAGATATCGTGTTAGCCAATCTAAGCGCCGATGAAACTTTGCTGGATTATCTGAGGCTTGATCAGCGTTTAATTGGGACCAAGGAGGGCTGCGCTGAGGGAGATTGCGGCGCTTGTACGGTTTTAGTCGGACGACTCAAGAAAGACGGTTTGACATATGAGGCTGTCAATGCCTGCATTCTTTTTTTGGCGTCGTTAGATGGTTCCAGTATTGTCACAATAGAATATTTGCAAGGCGTGGATGGGCGCTTGAATCCGGTACAAACTGCAATGGTTGCGCATCACGGCAGCCAATGCGGGTTTTGTACGCCTGGTTTTGTGATGTCACTGTATGCACTTTGGATGGAGAACGCGTCTCCTACCGTGCAACAGATCGAGACAGCTATTCAGGGTAACTTGTGTCGGTGCACGGGTTATACGCCCATCATCAGAGCCGCCTTGGCGATGTCAGATTATGGAACGCCGTCTGCGGAGCATCTTGCCAAGGAACGGGATAGTGTTTCTGCGCGGCTAAAGAATTTGCGGGACCAAAGTCGTGTAGTTGTTCAAAAAAATGGATCACGCGCTATTTTGCCCATAAATGTTGATGACCTTGCCAGCGTCTTGGTCCAAGAGTTTGGTGCTACTATTGTTGCTGGAGGTACGGATGTGGGTCTCTGGGTGACAAAATTTTTGCGCCATATCTCACCAGCTGTATTTGTTGGACATTTGGAAGATTTTAAACAAGTCGCTATTACTCCGGAATTGGTCAGTTTGGGCGCAGGTATCACCTACACCGAGGTGCAGGAAGTGATTTCAAAATATTACCCACATCTCTTGGAGTTTTGGGACCGTATTGCAGGTTGGCAAGTTCGCAATATGGGAACACTTGGTGGAAATATTGCAAATGGATCACCAATTGGTGACCTGCCGCCTGTGTTAATCGCTCTAGGAGCGAAAGTTACGCTGCGAAAAGGTGAGTTGAGGCGAGAGTTAAGGCTTGAGGATTATTTCATTTCATACAGAAAACAGGATCGCGGTGAAGGTGAATTCATCGAGAGTATATCGATACCGCGCATTTCGGATGGATACCATGCCGCCTATAAAATTTCCAAACGCCGCGATGAGGATATCTCGTCGGTCGCTGTTGGTTTCAATATACAAGTTACTGATGGATTGATCGCTAGTGCAAACGTCGCTTTCGGCGGGATGGCTGCGACACCGAAGCGAGCTGCAGCGGCGGAGGCCACTCTGATCGGCCAGTCGTGGGGTGAAGCTGCATTTGAGGCTGCTGCGAGGCAACTGCCCGCAGACTTTGCTCCTCTCACGGATGTTCGAGCAACCAGTGACTATCGCATGAAAGTGGCACAAAATTTGTTTCGACGATTCTGGTTAGAAAAATCTGGTTTAGACGTGCGTTTGATAAGACTTCAAAGGGGATAGCTATGAAACGGACAGTCGACATCCAAGATGATGTTCGTGCGGGTGTTTATCATGACAGTGCTGTAAAACACGTGACAGGTGTCGCAGAATACTGTGACGATATTGGCGAACCGGCGGGAACACTTCACGCTTATCTTGGAACGTCCAAGGTGGCGCACGGGATCTTAACCTCTGTCGATCTAAGCGGTGTTGCCAAAGCGCCCGGCGTTGTCGGTGTTTTGACCGCAAAGGATATTCCTGGCGTCAATGACGTTAGTCCTACCGGGAAGAAAGATGAGCCACTCTTCGCTACTGATAAGGTGGAGTTTTGGGGTCAGCCTATTTTTGCAGTTGTTGCTCAGAGCAGAGATGAGGCCCGCCGTGCTGCAGAACTTGCGAATGTTGAATATGAGGTGATTTCGCATGTGATAGATGCCTCTGGGGCGATGAAAGCCAATTACCCGCACGTAACCGATCCACTGAAACTTGAACGAGGCAACATTTTAAAAGGTCAAAACGCAGAACATCAGATTTCTGGACAGTTGCGTGTTGGTGGACAGGATCACATGTACCTCGAGGGACATATTGCGTTCGCAATTCCTGGCGAGGATGAAGACGTCGTCGTGCATTCCTCTACGCAGCACCCAAGCGAGGCGCAACATATGGTTGCGCAAGTGTTGGGCATTCCATCTAATGCGGTTGTGGTGAATGTCCGCCGGATGGGTGGAGGTTTTGGTGGTAAAGAAAGCCAAATGAACTTGTTTTGTGCCGTTGCCGCAATTGCGGCGAAGCGATGGAACCAGGCCGTGAAAATCCGACCAGACCGTGATCAAGATATGGAGATCACTGGTAAGCGACACGATTTTGTTATCGATTACGATGTTGCTTTTGACAATTTTGGTCAAATTCAATCCGTAGATGGACAGTTCGCGGCTCGGTGTGGTTGGTCGTCGGACCTTTCAGGTCCAGTGACAGATCGGGCCCTTTTTCATGCAGACAATGCATATTATTATCCAAACGTGCGACTAACATCGCGCCCCATGAAAACTAACACTGTCAGTAATACAGCTTTCCGTGGCTTTGGAGGGCCGCAGGGGGTTATTGCCGCTGAGCGTATAATTGAGGAGATTGCTTACGCGTTGGGTAAGGATACTTTGGAAATTCGTAGAGCGAATTTTTATGGTCAGAACGATCGCAACATGACGCCGTATCACCAGACGGTAGAAGATAACGTGTTGCCACGCATTGTTGATGAGCTAGAAGAGTCATCACACTATCAGGCGCGTCGTAGAGCCGTGTTGGAACACAACACTCAGAATAGCATCATCCGTAAGGGTATCGCGCTCACTCCAGTGAAATTTGGGATCAGCTTTACTGCGACTTGGTATAACCAGGCGGGATGCCTTCTGCATATCTATAATGACGGCTCGATAATGCTAAACCATGGTGGCACTGAAATGGGACAGGGATTAAACACCAAAATTGCACAAGTAGTGGCTGATGCGTTTCAAATTGATTTTGACTGCATCAAAATCACGAAAACTACTACAGAAAAAGTTCCAAATACGTCGGCGACCGCCGCATCAAGTGGTACTGACCTGAACGGAATGGCAGCTTTGGACGCTTGTGATCAGATCAAAGAGCGCCTAACCGATTGGGCGGCGGGTCATTGGGAAATAGCTCACGAAGACATTTTTTTTCTGGAAAACACGGTTCACATTGGGGTTCAAGTAATTACCTTTTCGGAATTTATTAGGATGGCATACAAAGACCGCGTGCAACTTTGGGCAGCGGGCTTTTACAAGACACCAAAAATTAATTGGAATCGTGAAAAAGGAGAGGGGCGTCCGTTTTATTACTTCGCCTACGGTGCGGCTGTGGCTGAAGTGAGTGTGGACACTCTAACTGGTGAATATAGCGTTGATCGTGTGGACGTGCTGCATGATGTGGGTAAATCGCTGAATCCAACATTGGACAAAGGTCAGGTAGAAGGTGCTTTTGTCCAAGGCATGGGATGGCTTACGAGCGAAGAACTTTATTGGAATGATGCCGGAAGGTTAATGACCCACGCACCTAGCACCTACAAGATACCGTTAGCCAGCGATGTACCGCGTGAATTCAATGTAAAACTTGCTGATTGGTCAGAGAATAGGGAACTGACTATTAAACGGTCTAAGGCCGTGGGAGAACCTCCGTTTATGCTGCCCATTTGCGTGTTCGAGGCCTTGGGTATGGCGGTTGCATCGTTAATTGACTATGCGGAATGTCCGCGTCTTGATGCGCCAGCTACGCCTGAGCGTTTATTGATGGCCATCGAGCGCATGCATCGCTAAAAAATGTGCATAAAATCTTTGATAACGTTTTTGAAGCAAGACAGCCCTATAGTTAGGCTGGAAGTTACCGAAGTTCGTGGATCTACGCCACGCGATACTGGTGCGACAATGTTTGTTTCCAGCACTGAATCCAACGGAACGATTGGTGGCGGTCAGCTTGAATATCTGGCAGTCAAAAAAGCACGACAAAATTTGGTTTCAAAAGAAAAAGATGGAACCTTAGATATTTTTTTGGGCCCTGAAATTGGCCAATGCTGCGGTGGCCGTGTTGAAATCACGTTTAAAACACTTGACCAAGCAGCAAGAAAAATCGTTGTTGCTCAGGTCTTGGCAGATGAGCAAGCTTTGCCAAAGGTTTACATTTTTGGTGCCGGACATGTTGGACGAGCATTAGCGGATCAGTTTCAACATTTACCGGTGCACTGTATCCTTGTGGACAGCCGAATAGAGGAACTAAATTTGTCACGGGCACGTGTGGAAAGACGCGTCAGCACCCTGCCTGAAGCAGAGGTTCGGAGTGCGCCCGCAGGTAGTGCATTTATAGTCTTGACGCATGACCACGCACTAGATTTCTTGGTCACCGGAGAAGCGCTAGCGCGAACGGATGCGGTTTGGGTCGGAATGATTGGATCTGCCACAAAAAAAGCCAAGTTTACCAGTTTCGCTCGGGCAGAATGGCCAGCCCTCGCAACTGATGATTTGAATTGTCCAATTGGAGCAACAAGAAGTCGCGATAAAAGACCGTCAGTGATTGCTGCAGCGGTTGTGTCTGCAGTTATTACGGCGATAACGTGTGATACGACTATACGATAGCCCTCTGAGAGCATTTTTTCTTTATTAGCATTTCCGTGAATTTTTAAAGGCCGTGCCTCGTTTAATAGATGAGTAGTTCATAGTCAGTTTTCAAAAGAAGCCTCTCGATGGATGGACCAACCTATCGCACGAACTTCTTTCTATCCAAATTTAATAAGTCTTTTGGCTAATATGGTGCTTCACGATTCCCGAAGCATTTAAATTAGTTTTGAAACGGTGCGGTGATCTTGATTTCGTGAACTGTTGCTTGGTTTTACGCGAGTAACCAGTAGACCGCCAAATTTAGGAGAGTATTTGACCTATATCATACAAGCGACAGTGATTTGTAGCAATATGTGTCGAATTTCAGAATTCGATGGAAACAGTAAAATGGTTGAATGCCCTTCATCAGAAAACGAAAATTCTAGACTATTCGAAGTCGCGTTTGATACTGTTTCTGCGACTGGTGCCCGAGTTTCAAGAATAGAAATTGATGGAAAGGTCTACTGGGCCAAACAAATTGAGGAAGTCAAAGGCAGGTCGAGGTTATTCAAATCTTCGCCTCAGTGTCTTTTTGATAAGGAACTGGCTGCACTCGAAAACCTGCGAAAGCGTGGCGCTTCAGTGCCCAAAGTGATCGGTCGTGCAACCTCGTTTTTTTTACTGGAAGATGCGGGTCGGACACTGCACTCGATGTGGTGTCAAACTGGACATGATGCTTACGGCCGTGCTCATGCAACTGAACAGGCTGCGATTGCACTTTCTGCAATGCACCACAAAGGGATAGCGCATGGACGCCCGGTGGCGCGAGATATTTGCTGGGATGGAGTGTTAATTCGTTTTGTGGATCTTGAAAACTATGCGCCCGCACTGAATTGTCAGAGCGGTTTTGCACGTGATCTTCTTTTGTTCATACATAGTATTTTGTCGCATCCGGTGCAGGATGACGCTGCAGTTATGACTGCAATCAACGCTTACAATCAGCGTGATACGATTGGTGTATGGGACCATGCCCGAACAATGGTACGCAGATACGGATGGCTGGAAGTGTTTACACGGCCTTTGCAGTTACGCAAATATCCACACGCTTTGGAGTTCAAGTCCCTCCCCAGGCTGCGTTCTTTATTTTCTTGATAAATATTTAAAGCTCTTTTTTGCAGCATAAAACCGTCGCGTGAAAGTCGAAAAGTCTTGTTTGGTTCGTATGGGGTTACTGTACTTTTTACTCCAACGTACGAGTAAGCAGAACTTAAGGTTTTGAGCGTCCAACTTCTGCACAATTGAGTTTGCAACCAAAAGTCTATCAGTTTTTGGAGCGCCAAAGATTCCCCTGATTTAAGTGTCCTCGGAAATGTGTGCTTCCAAATTTTAAAATAATTTTTATTTATCCGATTTTCCCAATTCCGAAATGCGACCTGCAGAATTTTGCTTTCTCGAGATCGCAAAGTCGAAGCCAGTGGATTTATGAAAGGGGGGAGGCTTCCAACACTACAAGTGTATTCGTTTACCCAATAATTTTGAGGATAGTTACACTCCAAAATTCAATTTACATCACGAATTTGAATAGTTTGCGCGCACATCAAAATGCGTATTATCTTTATCTTCATGTCATAGCTTCATAACCCAATAA